>Ga0075750_117_pt1 | contig 27819 bp, 20 predicted proteins | sample RifGroB1_FD_68442 | JGI IMG/M metagenome (GOLD analysis project Ga0075750, IMG submission 68442)
CGTGGCCGGTGACGGTGTGACAGGGACTTCTTCTTTAGGTTCTTCTTTAGCCAAAGGCTCGATTTTGACTACGATAGATTCCGGATCAGTTTTGATAGTTAGCTTAGATGAAACAGAAATGTCTTTGATATAGATGGCGTCGCCGTCTGCCGCCAAAGAGGCAATGGAAACTTCTATGGACTCTGGCATGTCCGCGGGCAGAGCTTCAATCTCCAGCTCGTGCAGTTGTTGGACCAGAATCCCCTGCTTCTCTTTTTCGGCCGGGGCCTCGCCGGTTAGTTTGATGGCTACTTCGGCGGTAGTTTTTTCTTTGAGATTGACCTGGTGAAAATCGACGTGCAGGATTTTGTCGGTGACGGGGTGGACGGCCACCTCGTGAACCATGACAGGACGGTCGTCTAAGTAAATCAGAGTCGACTCCCCTACTTCTTTGTACAATTTAGAGAAGTCGGAGGCTTTGACCTGAAGAGACTGTGATTTTACGTCCTTGCCAAAAACGTTGGCGGGAATCAATCCCTGACTGCGTAAAGACTTGACCTTGCGTCCGGTTATTTTACGGGGTTCGGCTTTGAGAATGTGTTTAATTGCCATTTAGTACTCCTTGAGCAAAATCAATATCGAAGCGCAACGGGCGCGACAGGGGTTGATTATACTGAAGCTGGCCGGCAGAGGCAAGAGTGGGAGTGGTGGCGGTAGTAGCAAACCATCCTTTGGGATAAGTAACTGTAACTGTAATTGGATACGGTAACTGGCCGGGCTGATTGGGAATGTCTAATTGATAACGGAAGCGGGAAGATAAAATAAGGGGCTGGTGCCAGCGGACGGATAATTTGGCCGTAGATGCCGGAGGGATATCGATAAGCACCCCGAGAACAACCAACCCGTGTTCGGCGGTGACATAATAAACCGAAGCCGGTTGACCATTCACCAGGACAGCGTCGGGTTGAGATTGGGGCGGCAGATATAAACGGAGATAGTTTTTGTAGCGGCCGGAAGGCCAATTGGTTTGAGAAGACGTGTGAGTAAAATCTGCCTGATAACTGAAATCGGCCCGGGTGGGAGCAAGTTGGACGGCCAATTGAGCGGTTGTCCGGATAGACAAATTGGTTTTGTTGACACCGACGTTACTGCTGACGGCATAAAAATAATTATTTAAGCAAGGAAGAGTTGAGCGGCAAGCGGGTGGGGCGACTTGCCCATCCCAAACGGTAGAGGTAATAAACGCTTGGCGGGATTCGAGAGAGTTAATGATTACTCCTAAGACCTGGAATAGTTGGGTGGAATTAAGAGCGCGCAGCCGATCAAAAAGGCGCTGATAGAAAAGAGAGAGGAAGTCGGGGCGGGCCAGATATTGGGAATAAAAGCTTTGTTTGGTGACTGTCAGATTAAGTTCCGGGAGCCGGAGGGGGCCGGTCGCGGAAAGAAGTTCAACTAGAGTTTCCAAATTCAGGCTAACTACCCGGTCGGGAGATAGTGACAGCTCTTTGTTGACAAACCAGATAGCCCGGGCGGCAGAAGAGGGAAAATCCGGGTCCCAATTCGAGTCGCGCAGAAACCAGCTCGACTCCCCTATGACCCGGGACAGATCGGCGGGAGGAGAAACCTGACCCCGCAATTGACTGTCGGTTGAAGCCGTGTCATAGATCTGGACGTTAATCAACCGGCCGCTATCTAAAGTTAACAGCGCGATGTGACTTAAAAATCCGCCTGTAGGGCGCAACTCCGTTGAGTCTTGAAGCAAAACGAGAATTGTGCTTTTGCCATTTACAGATATTAATTCCGGCAAAGAAGAGACGAGGGGAGAAATTTTTTGAGCCAGGGCCCGGGCGGTATTTACCCGGAGCAATAGCGGAGCCAGGCGGGGAAGCGGTTGCAGGCCGGCTTGAAGAAAAGCCAATGAATCTGATAAACGAGACAGGGAAAAGGATAAGTTGGTAGTGTTTGGCGACTGCAGATATGAAAGGGCGCCGGTTGCGAATTGGTTGGCCAGAACCAGAGTTTCGGATAACTGGCGGGAGACAACTAAATAAGGAGAAACCTGCGGAGCCAATTGCGAAAGTCTGGATGACAGTTTTGCGCAGGTTAAGGATGTGGAAAAATTCCCACGCAAAAATTGAGAAGCAGAACAACGCAGAAAAAAGTATAGGGATATGGGATAGGAGATAAATAATAGTGGAATAAAAATTATAAAAGGAAGTGCGTATCGAGCCGGCTGTTTCTTGATGGATTTTTGTTCCGGAAGTTCTTCAGTGATTAATCGAAAAGGCATCGTATCAATTATCAATTTTCAATTTACAATTTACAACAGCTATTCACGTCGCGTGAACAAGAACAACGTGAAACTACCGCGTGCGCCGGTCGAGAGTTTGATTTACTAATAAATCTGCTTGACTATTTTGGGTCCGGGGAACATAAGAGAAATTTTTAATTTTTAATTTGAAATTTTTAATCAAATCTTTAATTTCTAAATTTTTAATTTTTAAACCCGAATCTTTGACACGATACCGGCCGTTTAACTGATTAACTATTAATTGGGAGTCCAGAAAAAATTCTGTTTCTTCATGTTTTTGAGCTGACAACCACTCCAAAGCTTTTATGACTCCCAAATATTCTGCTTGATTGTTGGTGGTGACGCCCAAATAAAAACCTTGCCGGTGAATTAGTCTGCCTTTTTCGTCGGTGACAACGAAGGCGCAGGCGGCCGGTCCGGGATTACCTCTGGCTCCCCCATCGGTATGAATATGCATAGGCTATAAGTATAATTAATAATAAAATGTTTTGGTGGAGAGTGAGCCAGTAATGGTCTGCGGCGCCTGTAATCACGATCACGGCGACCGCAGTTATTAGTTCATAGTTCATAGTTCGGAGCATTTTTTTACCATGAACCAATAACCAATAACCAATAACCATTGCGGCGGGGAGGCCGAGTTCGGAGGCGAGGAGCAAGTAAATATTGTGGACGGGCTGATATAAATAGTTATTAGTTATTAGTTCATAGTTCATAGTAGCCGGGATAAACGACCCGAGGCCTACCCCCAGAATCGGCGATTTTTGAATTAGGAATAATGATTTACGAATAAGATCAAGGCGGTCGGGAATAGATGCGACAGAACCGGATGTGGAAATTAGAAAGTAGATACTAGAAATTAGGAGAAATACTTTAAGAAGCAATGGACGAAGCCAAATTAATAAAATCAACATTTCTAAAACGATAACTGTGCGGGAAAATGTGATGGGAATGGTGAGAAGGGCAATTAAGACGGCCAATAGCCCCATACCTCTCCCTCTAAATCCCTCTCCTATAATAGGAGAGGGACGTAAGGGTGAGGTATAAAAAGAGTAAAGGATTACACTTCCAACCAACAAAAACCCCGCCAGGGCGTTGGGGTGAGGAAATGTGGCATAGGGGCGCATGACGAGGGTGGGTAGTGAGTTGTGAATAGTGAGGGTGACCTTGGCAATGAGGGGAGTGGAAACAGAAAGCGGGCGTTCACCTAACCAATACCAGAGGCCGCCGACGGAGCCCTGGAGAAAAAATTGCCACCAGGCCAATGCGCTAGTCCATATTACAGATAGGGCTAAGGGCCAAGGGCTAAGGGCTAAGTGTTTTTGAGTTAAATATTTAAAGAGCCAGAGGTATTCGAGAACGCGGAGCCACTTATATAAAGATACTAAGGGGGACGAAGAGACTAAGATATTAAGAATAGAGAAGATGATTATAAATATAGGGATGCGGACGCGAAGGCGGGAGGCGAGAAATAAGCTAAGAATAATTAAATCTGTTAAATATATTGTGGGGGAGAGATAGTCGACACGAATACCGTTAACCAGACTCCACGCGGGCCAAAAATGAAAAGCGAGTTGGGAGGGCAGGAACAAGAGAAATAGGACAATCAAGAATTTTTCCAAATTAACCATTGACCACATAATATCACCCTCTCCCTTCGGCCCCTCTTAATTTAAGAGGGGGATCAAGGGGGTGATATTTCATTTAGGAGATATTATTACTGTGCGGAAGCGGCCCTCGCCTTGTGATTCGGTGGTGACCCGGGGGTGGTCGGTAAGATAGACGTGGATGACCCGGCGTTCGTTGGCGGGAAGAGGAGGGAGAGCCTCCGGACGGTGGGTAGCAATTACCCGGTTGACGACCGTATCGGCCATGACTTGTAAGGCTTGCTCGCGGCGCTGCCTATAATCATTAACATTGATAGAGATGCTGGTCCACTCCCCGGATTGAGAATGCAGGTGTTGGGCTAAGAGCAATTGCAAAGAAGAAATGGTGTCACCGTGATAACCGATAAGAATAGCCGGGTCGGAGGTGTCAATGGTCACCTGATATATGTTATTTTCCGAGTCGAAAGATACTGTGGCCGCATATGGCGATGTGTAACCTAACTGGGAAAGAAACTGGGAAAGCAGGCCCTTAATTTTTTCTTCCATATAACTTGTTTATCCAAGGAGTCAGGCCGCCCCAACCGGAGGCAAAATATTGCTGAACCATGGAAACCGCAGAAAAGACCAGCCAGTAGAGAACCAGGCCAAATTGAAATTGATAGCCAAAAAATATGGTCATGAGAGGAAACATATACAACATCTGGGTTTGGGTGGCGGCCATGATATCGTCGGAACCGCCGGGGGTGGTTCCGGCAACTTTAACTGCCGCTTTGGTTTCCGGCATCATCATTTTGGAGCTGGCAAACTGAATAAGGGCGGAGGCCAAAACGAACAGCCCAGGAAGAGGGAGGGGGAGACCGGGAAGGCGAATCAGGTCGGGCTTGGTCAATTCGAGACCATAAAATGACGTGGAAAGTTTAAAGTCGGAAGGAAGTTTGTTGACCGCATATAAAATAGGGTTCAAGAGCTCGACCAGAGACTGGCCGTTAGGTTTGAGAATAGTATTAAAGGCGTTGAAAAGGGCGATCAGGACCAGAATCTGAATGATCTGGGGCAGACAGCCGGCGGCGGGATTAAGGCCGTGTTTTTTATACAGCTCGGCCTGGGCGGCAACCAATCCTGGCTTGTCGCCTTTATGTTTAATTTTTAAGTCAGCCAGCTCCGGAGCCAGGTCCTGCATTTTTTTGCTGGCTTTGAGTGAGGGAATGACCAGGGGTGTCATGACCAGGCGCAGACCAATGGTAAGAAGAATAATAGACCAGCCCAGATCACCGGTCAGGCGGGCCAAACCGATTAGGGCATTAAGCAGGGGTTGAAACAATAATAATTTCCAAAGATCAGCCATGACTGAATGGGTGGCAGTGTAAAACGCGCCACGTTCCCATCAAAACGCCCTTTAGAATACCATATTTATCTACGGCTTGATAGGTGTATTCGCTACAGGTGGGGGTGAAGCGGCAAGAAGCGTGCAGGCTAGTGGGAAAGCGCTGATACCAACGAATCAAGGCAAGCGCGAATTTGGTCACGGGTTAATTTTAACATTGATTGTTTGGGAAATATTATGATGTCAAAATCGGATTTTGGGATGCATGAATAAATTTGGCGGCGGAGACGGTTGCGGATGACTGCGGATTTGGAAAGTTTGGTGGAGGTGACAATGGCTACCCGGTTGGGAGTGTGGGGAGAATAGAGAACGGAGAAGTGAGGTAAGGACAGAGACTTGCCACCGGATTTGACGGCGAGAAAATCCTGACGGGACAGGCGAAGAGATTTAGGAAGCATTTGCTAATTATACTGCCAGTTTGCGGCGGCCGACGAGACGGCGGCGCTTGAGAACGTTGCGGCCGGTGCGGGTGGACATGCGGGAACGGAATCCGTGCTTGCGCAGTCTTTTAAGTTTTTTGGGTTGCCAGGTGTGCTTCATTGCCATATGCAAAATTATATCACAAAGATGTACTTGAAAAATTGTGGATAACTAGTATAACAAATTGGCAATGGACAGAGACGTAACCAGAATTTGGAAGACTGTTTTAGAAGGGATGAAGGTAGCAGTGTCTGCGGGAACCTTCAATACTCTCATCCGGCAAACGAAATTAGTAGCCATAGCAGACAGCGGCGACAGATGGATATGTGAAGTAGGCTGCTCGTCAGGAATGACTAAGACTTTGTTGGAGCAACGTTTCTATGGACAATTGGCGGAGGAGTTGAAAAGGGTGACAGAAAAAGATTGCGAAATAAGATTTATAATCAGCCCTCAACGCTCAACGCGCAACCCTCAAGAAGAGAAAGACTTGCCGCTGTTTACGGAAAGAGATGATAGTGATGAGGTGAAGAGAGCCAGATTAAGATCCGAGTTTACTTTTGATAATTACGCCGTTTCGGGATCAAACCAAATGGCGCACGCGGCGGCCATGGCGGTGGCCCGTAAACCGGGAACGGCTTACAATCCGCTGTTTATTTACGGCGGGGTGGGGGTGGGAAAAACCCATTTAATGCAGGCGGTCGGGCACGCAGTCATCGAAAGGGGAGAAGGGCCGGTGCTATTTTGTACCGGAGAGGAATTTACTAACGACCTGGTGATGGGTATCCGCAACAAAGATACCGACCGGGTGCGGGGCAAATACCGGAAAGTAAAAGCTCTGCTTATCGACGACGTGCAATTTATTGCCGGAAAGGCATCGGTGCAGGAGGAATTTTTCCACACTTTTAACTCTATTGGCCGGGAGGGGGGACAGATTATCATGACTTCGGACAAACCGCCGGGGGAAATATCTAAACTGGAGGAAAGACTACGCAGCCGGTTTGGGGCGGGGATGATTGTGGACGTGGGACCAGCGGATTTTGAACTACGGACGGCCATTCTCTTAATTAAAGCCAAACAGCGGGGCCAGGAACTGGCCATGGATGTAGCCCAGGCTATTGCTTCATATATTGAGGGGGTACGGGAACTGGAAGGGTTTTTGATGAGGATCACCTCCGAGGCGGAGGTCAAGAAGGAGCCGGTGACGGTGGAAATGGTGGAGAGGCTGTTAAAAATTAGCCAGCCGGCCGACGGGCAGGCCAGGATTGTGACCCCGAACGAAGTTATTAATCTGATAGCGAATTACTACGGACTGGGGGTGCAACAGCTTAAGGGAGAACGGAGAACCAAAGCCGTGGTTTGGCCGAGGCAAATTTTGATGCATCTGCTGCGGACGGATCTAAAATTACCATTGGAGGAAGTGGGGAGGTTAATAGGAGGGAGGGACCACACAACCGTGATGCACGCCGACAAAAAAGTGGTTCTGGCTATGCAGACAGACCAAGCTGTCCACAACCAAATTGGGGATATCAAGAAAAAATTGTTGACAAGCAGATGATATTTGTATACAACTGGAGACGCTTATGCACTTATTAACTGGAATAATGAAACTATCCACAAAGTTATACACAAAACAATCCCCTGGCTGGCTGGAGGCAGTTATTAACTTATCCACAAGACCTACTACGAGTACTACTAATTAAGAAAGAAAATATGCACGCCACAGTTTTACAGCCGGATCTGAATAAAGGGTTGGGGATAGTCAGCCGGGTGGTGGCTACCCGTGGGCAATTACCGGTATTGGCAAATGTATTAATTGAGGCCAGTAAAGAAGGATTGACGTTGGCAGCGACGAACCTGGAAATCGGATTGCGGGTGAGGGTGGGGGGAAAAGTAACAGAGCCGGGGGCGGTTACAATTCCTGGAAAAAACTTGGGTGAATTGGTAGGGTCACTGCCTGGAGAGAGTTTGGATTTACAAACGGAAGGGGAGAAATTAAAAATTAAAACCGGGAAATCGGCGGGAATGTTGACAGGGATTGCCGCCAGCGAGTTCCCCGCCTTCGCTAAAGCTACGGCGGGGCAGGCCCCCATTAAAATTAAAAAGGAATTATTGCTGGAGATAGCAAGTCAGGTGGCGTATGCGGCGGCGGCGGATGAGAGTAGGCCGGTGCTGACTGGGGTTAAGTTTTGGGTAGTGGGTAGTGAGTTAATGGTGGTGGCGACAGACGGTTTCCGGCTTAGCCGGAAACAAATTCCAAATCTCAAATCCCAAATCCCAAATGTAATATTGCCGGCGAGGACGATACTGGAATTGGCCAGAGTAGCAGAAGAGGAAGAGATAATAATGGAGACGGTAAAAGAAAACAATCAGGTGATATTTAGTTGCGGGGACGTACAACTGGTGTCGCGGGTGCTGGAAGGAAACTTTCCGGACGTAGACAAAATAATTCCCCAAAGCTTTAAAACGGAAGCGATAATAGATAGAGAGAAATTAGCGGCGGCCCTGCGGGTGGCGGGGATTTTTGCCAGGGAAAACAGCAATATTGTTAAGTTTATGGTTCATGGTTCACAGTTCATAGTAAAGGCCCAGGCGGCGCAGACGGGGGAGAACGAGAGTGAAATAGAGATAGAGAAAGAGGGGGAAGACGGAGAGATTGCCTTTAACTATAAATTCGTGCAAGACTTCCTGGGAAGCGTGAGAGAAGAAAGAATAAGATTAAAAATAAACGATAATTTGTCTCCCGGAGTGTGGATGGGGGAAAAAGACAAGAGCCTGATTCATCTGATAATGCCGGTGAGAGTTTAGGGCCGATCTTAAACGGGCCTGTCATATTTTGGAGGTTTTACAGGAAGAATTTTATATTCTATCTCGATATCATTTTTGAGTTCTTTACTGTTGTCTTTGCTCCTAACCCCTTTCAAGATTTTAATCTTATAAACCGTTTTGTCAACCCAAGGAGATCGGGGCTCAAGGATTATTCTTTCGGGAAAGTCTTTTAGGGTTTTTATCTCGAATTCCAAAGAAGGCTCGGATTTTACCGTAATCGACTTGGGATCAACTTCAGTTTCAAAAAAGACAGAGATTGAATTTCTTGTTTGGGCCAGTTCCACGCTCCCCGAGCTTGGATAAATCCCGTCTACCGCAAGAGCACCAGCCTGTTCGAGCGTAGAAGTTGGAAGCGGTCCGGGGAGTCCAATTTGTTTTGGTTTTTTGCTCGAGAAAATTAAAACAGCAATTCCTAGAAAGAAAAGGATTATTATAATAATTACTAACAAAATTTTTCTAGATCTAAGTTTTTCTAATAGACTTTTCATTTTTTAAGGGTAAGAAAACACACTCATAGTACCAGATTTTACGGCGAAACTGTTAGCAACCACTCTTGTATTTCCAAATATTATGTTACCGCCTTGGCACAGAGTAGCGGATTGGCCGCCGTCGAGCAAAATTGCCTCGGTCGCTCCTGCCGCTCTTATTGCAATTTCGGTTTCTGGCCCCGTAGCGGCCTGGAGAATAAGCATATATAGATTTCCTCCGCCTATTCCGACTGCCGCGCGTGGAGCCCGAGTATTAATTGATGGATAGAAAGGAATCCCGGAGATGGCGAGTTTATAGCCGCTCAAATTGCTGGGCAAAGACGAAGAGGCAACAATGCTGGCGTTATTGCTTGAATCAACGATAAGAGAATATGGTTCCACATTTCTAGTTGGGGGATAGTTCGTAAAGCTTCCCCCGTGTCCCGCAGGACCTTCGGGATCGGTATTGGTGTTAAAGTAATTTGCGTTGATGGCATAAGTTACCCCGCTTTTTGCGCCTGACCAATCGCAAGTTTTATTTTTGTATTCCAAAGGTGTTGAGGCAATGAAGGTTGAGGCATCAGAAAGAGGGGCAGTAACGAGCCATCCATTGACTGGCCCCCCCGCGCCGGCTTGACAGAGAAAGTCGGGCCTTACAGGGACACCGTTGATGTCAAGCTCAACGTGGAGGTGGGGAGGAGCCAGAGTCGAGGAGATTGTCCCCATAACGTCACCTGAAGAAAAACTTCCCCCGGTCTTAATTACTCCGGATTGATCAAGGAGGGGTCCAACAGGTTGGAAATGATTCAGATAAATTTTCCAATTTGCTCCGTTTCCACTTGAATTAAAGACAACCCCATAGCCCCATTTGCTGCCACTACAGCTTTGGGGATTTGGGACAGCTCCGCCGCCACAATTAAACCACCCTTGTTCAACGGTCCAGGTAAGAGGAGGGCAACTGTTTATTCCCGGGCCACAAAGAGTAGGAAGAACGACGTTAGGGAGAGAGGTGTCCGGTGGTTTAAGATCTGCGGCGAAGCCGTAGTAAGGACAGAGGGACGAGGCGTTTCTGCAGACGTTGGTAGTTGAATTAACTGGCCCCCAACAACCGGAAACCATTGCGTCAATTGGGATAGGATAGGTACAAACAGGGGGCGTTGTTCCCCAGTAGGCGTTACTGCCGTGACCGGCTTGTGAGCTTTCATTATACGAAGACTGGTAAATTTGGACAGTTCCCGCCAGAGGGCAAGATCCGGAAGCGACCGGGCCCGGGGAGATTCCGGAAGTAGGGCCGCCGGGGGGGACGACCAGGGCGGAGGTGTTGATGATGAAGAGGATGAAGGCGACGGCGACGGGGATAGACAGGCTAATGACGATGACGGGAGTGGCAATTTGAGTGACAGCCAGACCGGCGAAGCTGTTGAAGAAACGGCTGGCCCCGGCCCCCAGCCGGCTTAATCCTCCTACGGATAGAGCACTTCCGGCAATTCCACCCACTATCCCCGCTGCCGCCAGTCCGAAGAGCGAGGTAATTCCACCCAAGGCCGCCAGTCCAATCGTCAGCAGACCTGCCAACAAAGGCAGGATATACTCTTTAACTTGGCGTTTCAGCCAAGAGGCCAAGTCGCGCAGTTTGTCCAACAGCAGCGTCGCCACAAAAATGATGGCTTTAGTTATAGGTTCGGGGTCGGCAATTCCAATTGCAGCCAGTGTTTTTATGGCGATTGAGGAGATGGCCTTTGTCAAGCCCGCCTTAGCGGCGGCGGTTGCGGCGGCTTTGGTTCCAAGCCCAAGAGCGGATGTGATTCCCTTTCCCATAGATGAAGACAGGAATTTTTGCATGGCGACCCGGGTAACTCTGTCTTGAATCTTCCCGGAAGCAAAACTAAACAGCTGGCGGTAGAAACCCGCAACTTGAGGGGGTGGCCCGTACTGCGGTTGACCGGCGGAGGTGAATTGATAGAAAGATTGAGCTGCAATCCACAAGTAGGCCGTGCGATAGGTCAGGGTGGAGTCTTTTTGGTGGGCGGCCAGGCCCAGGTGGACAAAAACTTGCTGGATTTGTGGCAGAAGCCCCCGTTTTTCAGACTCGTCTTTGGCGAAAGAGGCGGCGTATTGCAGAGACGGCAGTAGTTGTTGGGTAATAATTTGGGTGGCTATTCGTCTTTCTTCCGGACTGAGTCCGGACAGGTCTATTAGTTTGAGTACCTTCTGGTTTATCTGGTGTTGGCGGAGAGCGTTACGGATGCGTTCCGAGGAGGAGGATATGGCCAGGAAGTAGGGTTGAGTCTTAATCCACTGCACGGCCTCCTGGTAGGCCGGGGTGAGGGCTGGTTGGCCTTTTTGATACTCGGCAATTCCCAAATAAACACCCGTTGGGCAGTTGACAGCGCTCCCTTTCCGGTTATTTCATCTGGGGAAAAAGAAGCGGCATAAGCCATAGAAGGGAGAATATATTGGGTGATAATTTGGGTAGCCATCTGCTGGCTTTCCGGGCTCAGCCCCGACGACCCCACTCTTTTGGCTATGCCAAGAGTTATTGATTCCGGCAGAGCTGCTGCCATGGCCGCCGGCGTTCTGCTGCCTAGCGCCGAGATGAGAGGCGGGCCGAGTGAAGAAGCGAGAACTTTCTGGACAGCGGCCTGAATTGCCTGGTCCTGTCCCGGTTGAGCGGCTAAGCTGAAAAATTGGTTAAAAAGTTCCTGGACTTGGGGTGTTGATATAGAACCGGGGGGAACTTTAATATTGGCCAGGAAGTAGGGTTGAGTCTTAATCCACTGCACGGCCTCCTGGTAGGCCGGGGTGAGGGCTGGTTGGCCTTTTTGATACTCGGCAATTCCCAAATGTTTTGAGGGAAGGAGGAAGCGTAAAGCAGGGGCGGGACAATATACTGGGTGATAATTTGGGTAGCCATCTGCTGGCTTTCCGGGCTCAGCCCCGAAAGCTCAACCCTTTTAGCCACTTCGGCGGTGATTGGCTCAAGGGAAACGGGTGAAGTCACAATTTTTTCTATCGCAGCTTGGGTGACCGGGTCTGGGGGGGAGTAGGCAGCTTTATAGTATTCCTTAACCAATAAGGGGGGCATAGTGCCAGTGAGGAAAAGGGGCTGAGTCTTAACCCAGTTGGCGGCGGCTTGGTCGAGCTTCTGGCCTTGCCTCTCAATTCCCAAATCCACAAACACCCGTTGGGCAGTTGACAGCACTTCTTCTTTTTCCGCCGCGTTTTGAGGGAAGGAGGAAGCGTAAAGCAGGGGCGGGAAGGGGCGGGAGAATATACTGGGTGATAATTTGGGTAGCCATCTGCTGGCTTTCCGGATTGAGCCCCGAAAGCTCAACCCTTTTAGCTACCTCCTGGGTAATTTGTTGTTGGTGTTGATGGACCTGTTCGAGTTGGGTGAGCAGCTGTTCTGCCTGGGGCTGGTGGTGAGTCAATAAATTGTCCCACAGGTCGCCCACCTGGGAAATCTTCGGGGCCGTTAATGAGGGCTCGGTTCTGGTGACTAGAGCCGACTGGAGTTCAACTGAGGAAGGGGTCAGAATGGCGGGAGCCAGTCCGGCGGCATTGGCAATAACCAGATATGAAGACAGGCGGTTTGTTTCTGCCGAAGCAGCCGTTTCCAGTATCCGGGGCAGAGTTTGCGAAGCATACTCCAAGGCTTCCTTGAACCGGGGGTGCTGTTCGACTAAACCGGCCACCAGATCTTCTTGGGAGAGAGTGGCCGCCAGTTGGGAAGCTGAAACTTTAGTCTGGGTGACCCGAGCCAGTTGTTGCAGGCCGGCAACGATTTGGGGGAGGGCCGACTCGGGGTAAATCTCGTAGGAGATAGTCAGGGCCTCGTCGGCTATAAACTGAATGGTTTGGGGGTCGACCTGGGGAAATTGGCGGGCCAAATCTTGGATAAGCTTTATCCTGGCCGGAGCCAGTTTGAGGTGTTGGTTTTGCCGCTGTTCTAGCAGCCGCCGTTCTTGCTGGAGGTGCTCCTCGTACAACTTGACCAACTCCGGAGGCGGCAAGTTGGCCTGAACTTCCTGGTACCGATCAATAATTTGTTCCTGCAAATACTCTTTGAATTGCTCGAAGAACTTAATTTGCCCGGACAGATATTCGAAATCCGGTTTGGGAGCGACGCTGGATTGAAAGTACTCGAAGGTTGTTTGCAGCAGCGCTTCATCTTCCGCCTTCCAATCAAATCGGGAGTCAATGATATTTTCCTGATGTCTCTCCCACCTGTAGATTAGATTACGGGCCAGCAGAGCATAGCGATAGACGGCCAGGTCGGTCTGGGTCATGTTAGGTGGAACCTCCGGTTTCGGTTGAAGTAACTAGTCTGACTTTTGGCTCCTCCTGTTGTCGCAAAATTTCCGAGGGTTTGGTGGTGACTAGTTTATGTTCATCGGGAGAGGCCACTACCCGGATAGCCACATGGTTGTTGCCGGCGAAGAACAGGCCCTCGCCCACTTCGCTGCTTAACAATAAGTGTTTTTCTCCTTCGGATAAGTAAAAGACCTGGGCCACTTTGTCGATGGCGGCGGGGGACTGCTTCATCAGAATTTGGATGCTGGAATTAGTGACAATGGCCTTGCCGTAGTCGGTGGTCAGAAAGTCGTCCACGTCTTGAGTAATAGTAGTTAATCCTAGGAAATATTTGCGGGCCCGTTTGGCAATGCCGTATAAAAAAGCCGCGGAGTCGGGGGAACGCATCAGGTACCAAGCCTCATCAACCACTAAAATTCTTTTCTTAAGCTCCCGGCGCATTTTGGTCCAAATGTAATCGAGAATAATAAAAATGGCAATGGGCTTGAGAGAGTCCTCCAGATCGCGGACGGAAAAAACAGTGAAAGGATTTTTGAGGTTGACATTGCTGGGCTGGTCGATAATGCCGCGGAAACTGCCCTTGACAAATTTTTCGATGCGGTCGGCCAGAGTTTGGGAAAGAGGCTCCTCCATGCCGATCAAGGCTTTGTAAAGATCTTCCATTAACGGAGGAGTCTTTTTTTGAGTTTCGGCGTCGGGGGTAATGCCCTTCATTTTATAGGTAGCGACCAGGGCCCGGTCTAAAATTGCCTCTTCTGTCGGGGTGAGCGTGCCCATGATGACTTTGAAAAGGGAGTGCAGGGACATGATTTTGAGGTTCAATTCATTTTCGTCGGAGTATTGGGTGAGGGCGGAGAGGTCAAAGGGATTGAGACGGGCAGGAGAATTAAAGCCAAAATTAATGTACTCTCCGCCGACGGCGTCGCAAAGAGCCTTGTATTCATTTTCCGGGTCAATGACAAGTATTTCCGTGCCAAACATCAGGGAACGGAGAATTTCCAGTTTGACTAAATACGACTTCCCGGCGCCAGCCTTTGCGAACAAAACGGTGTTGGCGTTCTCTAAACTGAACCTGTCAAAAATTACTAAACTTCCATTGTGCTCGTTCAAGCCATAGAGAACGCCTTCGTTACTGGTCAGCTCGGAGGAAGTAAAAGGGAAGGTGGTGGCTAGGGAGGTGGTGTCCATGTTGCGGGTGACCATGAGGTGGTCGATACAGGTAGGCAGGGTGGTTTTGAAGCCGTCGGCCTGTTGGAGGAGGGCGGGGGCGGTGGTAATAAGCAGAGAACCCAAGGTGCTGGAAACCTGCTTGGTAACCTGATTGAGCTCGCTTTCGGATTTGGCGGGGATGGTGGCATACAAGCCAAATTGGAAGAAGCGTTCGGCGCCCTTTACTAATTGTTCTTGGAGAGTTAAGGCGTCTTCCAGTTTGGCTTGAGTGCTGGGGTCGACTACCCGGCCGCGCTGGAGATCGGTGGAGATTTCGGCCTCCATTTCGGCAATTTTGCGGCGCAGGTCGTCCAGGGTGGACTTGCTTTCCACAGGATAGACGAACATGGAGATATTTAACGAATGGTCGAAATTAATAAGGGGAGCCAGCCAATTGGCGGTGACGAAGCGGGGATAGCCCGCCACAAAGAGGGAGCGGAAATACCAATCGTCGATTTTAAGAGTGTTGAAATCAACCGTAATTGATTGAGGGGCGATAGCGGAGGCAGCGGTGACTTTGGTTTCGATCTGGGAGCGGTGGTAAGAATTGAAAAAAAACTGGATGAGTTCAGGAGAAGTGAGCTGGCGGGCGCGCAGACCAATACGGGTGAGCAGGCGAACGAGATGGTCGCGCCGGGGCGACAACATGAGAATGGCGCGTTCGAGAATTTCGGAAGCGGGCTTTGGCAACTCCTTGGACTTTTTGGGGATAGAAATTAGAGATTGGAAATTAGAGGAAATGCCGAGTTCGAGTGAGGAAAAGGGAATGGCCACGTAAAATTTCTTATCTAGAACATTTCCTTGACGGACGACGGTTTTAATAAAATCACGATATTTGGCGAGCTGGGTATGGAGAAGGGAATTGGCGGTCTTTCCCAATTGCAGGTCCAGGAGCGCGAGGTAATCGGAGATGTCTTTTTGTTTTGAGGAGACAACAATTTGAATGGAGAAAGTGAGGGAATTGAGAAGCTGGGCATAAGCGTAAATGGTAGCATCCTGTTCTTTTTCTGATAACAAGCCAAAATTGAGGGCGGAGACCTCGAGGATTAAACAGGCTGAACCGTCTTGGAGAAGAACGAGGTCGTTTGTGATATCTTCGATGTCCAGGTGGTCTTGAGTGGAAGCCTTGATGATGGGGACGGGTCTAGGCATGAGCAGTGATGACGATGGGAGAAATAATTTTGTTTTCGACTTGGATGGAGACGGAGGGGAAACCGAAACCGTCTTTTTCGGCAAAGAGAGTATAAATTCCGGAAGAGAGGGGGGTAGCGGTCATGAATTGGCCGAGTTTGTTGGTGCGCAAAGCCCGGACGGGCAGGCCGGTGGCGTCGGATAACTCTAAAATGACTCCCTCTAAACGTGATCCGGCGGGATCAAGAACGAGGCCGGTGAGAAGATTGGGGCGGTCGGGAGGGGGCATAGAGTTGTGAGTTGTGGGTAGTGAGATAGGGAGTGGGGATAGGGGTTGCGGGCTGCGCGTTGAGCGTTGAGTGTTTGGTTGAATGGCAGAGAAGGCGAGACTTGGGTGGGTAAATATTTGGGAGAAGCGGGCGATGAGTTGGGATTCGATCAAGTCGAGAACAGACTTTTTGGTTACTTGGTTACTTGGTTTATGGTTCATAGTAGGCAGGGGTTGGGAAGTTTCAGACCAATGAAATTCTGTGGGGGAATAGATGGCTTTGATAAAAGCCATGATCCATTGGGAAAAGGGGCGGCCGGAGACGGGAACGAAGGCCAGCATGACGCCGGTTAAAGCCGCCAGGCCCAAATTTTTGATAGTTGTTGTAAGTAACCGAATTATCTCTTTATTTAACTCAATTAACACTTGAGTATTGACACTTGAAGTTTCTTGAATAATTTCCAACCAGTACTCGGTTTCTAGTGCTGAACCGCGGGCAATTCCCAGATATTGACGAAACTCTTTCTTGTTGTTTCTACCGTACCCTTCGGCAATGTTTGCTCCAATAGAACTGACTGCCCTCAAAATTTGTTTATATAAAATTTCATTGGTTTTGGTTTGAGGAAGTTTACCAAACAGTAAAACAACCTCCTTAGTCAATTGTTTAGCTTTCTGAAAATAGATTAGATTGTGGTGATCAAAATAACTCATAGGCAGGCTAAATCTATACTGAGTACTTCTCTCTGGGTACTGAGTACTAATTAATAGTACTGCGTGAACGATTTTGTGCAAGCTACAAGCTTTTTCACAAAATCAAAGTGTCTCTCCAGGAGCGGTTGATTGTTTCATAGGGCTGGGGAGAAGAGTGTTCCGTGTTAGAGATTAGAGCAATTGTTTTTATTTTCCCCCCCAACTCCTTTTTGAGACGTAGTAAATTACTGCTATATTTACTAAAAATAGTTTGCACCCCCTTGATCTCAATTAAATGAAGTTTGTCTTCTAATTCAATAACCAGATCGACCTCTAATTTATCTGGAGTGCGTAGATAATATAACGCTGGTGATAGGCCGTGATTATAAAACCGCTTGAGAGTGTCAATCACTACAAAAGTTTCAAATAATGGTCCAAAATATGGACTAGACAGTAAAACCTCAGAACTGTGTACCCCCATGAGATAAGTGGCCAATCCGGTATCGACAAAATAAAGTTTGGGTCTTTTTACTAATCTCTTGCCTATATTTTTGTAATAGGGGTAAAGCAAATAGATTTGATGACTGGCTTCTAAAAGTGATAACCAGCGTTTGGCGGTGGTATGGCTAACGCCCACATCTGCCGCCAGTCCAGTGAGACCCAATATTTGACCGGTACGAGTGGCACAAATCCGCAAGAAGGTTTGAAATTGACCCAGATCTCCCACTTGCTGGAGATTTCGCACATCCCGTTCTAGATAAGTTGCTATATAAGAACCGCACCAAAAATTACGGTCAACGGTGAGCTGGACAGATGGTTCTGGGTAGGCTCCCCGTAACAGGAGTTGAGATAAGTCTAAAGTGGAAGCGTTTTGGGGGTTGAACTTGATCTCGGCCACAGTGAGAGGGAGCAGAGAAAAGATTGCGGCCCGGCCGGCTAGAGATTCTCCCACTCCTTGCATGAGAGCAAAATTTTGTGACCCAGTGATAAGCCATTGGCCTGGATTGCGGTGATCGTCGATAGCCGATTTAATATATGACAACAATTCAGGAACATACTGAATTTCGTCGAGAATAACGGGCATTTTTAGCCGTTTTAGAAATCCCCGGGGATCGGTTTTGGCGTAATCTTGTTGATCTGGATCTTCCAAGCTGACGTAACTATGAGTTGCGCTAAACAAACTTTTTAATAGAGTTGTTTTGCCTGATTGTCGGGGGCCGGTAAGAATAAGGGCGGGAAAAGTTTGAATGGCTTGTTTGAGGCTGGAAGAGATGGTTCGGGGTAACATGGTGATAATTATGCCCTACTTTTTGAATTTGTCAAGTTCTAATTCCAGGCTTAGGGCTTTTTCGCACAAAAATTTGAGGGATGGTGTAAAATTGGGGGATGTTAACAGAAGAGGTGGTGTATTTGTTTGGCTCCCAAGCGGCGGGGAACGCAAGACCCGGTTCAGATTATGATTTTGGGGTCTTGTATCAAAAACAATTAAACAGCCATCAGAAATTCGAAATGGATTTAGAATTGGTGACCTTTTTTCAAGAGATATTAAAAAAAAACAAAGTGGACGTGGTAGATTTGGATAAGGCTTACTTAAGATTTAAATATGAGGCCATTAAGGCCAGGAAGGAAATCTTTGTAGCCAATAACCAGATTAGAGATGATTTTGAATATGAAGTCTTGCGTGATTATTTGGACGAAATGTATTATATGAAACAAACAACGAGGGATTATTTAAAAGTATTCTCGCAAATATGACCCAATTAGACAACGTGGACAAAATAGTTTTACGCCTAGACAAACTAAAAGAGTTTGTCAAAGAGCTAAAAACATATCAGAACACAACCAAGGAAGAGTTAGAAGAAGATTTCAAAACAGCTGCTATGGTAGACAGGTTTTTAGAACTAGCTTGCGAATCGGTACTAGATATTTCTAGGTTGGTTGTTACTGATCAAAGATTAAAAATACCAGAGGACTCTAAGGGGTATATTTCAGCATTAGGGAAAGCGGGAATTTTGGAAGAAAAATTTGCCGAGGAGTTTTCCAAAATTGCCGGATTTAGAAACATTCTGGTACATATGTATTTAGATATAGACTATGGCGAGGTGGCCGATAAAATAAATAATAAATTGGGAGATTTCGAGAAATTTTCTCAGCAAATCGCCAAGTTTTACGAATTAAGGGCCAAAAATTGAGGAAATGGTGTATCGCAATCTGATGATTGTCGATATCTCTTGCCTCACTCGGTTGCTCGGCGTGACTCGCAATTCGTGAGGAGCATGATAAAATTTGGGTATGGCTGAAAATGGCGTAGAGACACCAAAATCAAAACTGGATCTAAGTGGGGGAAAAGCTCTGGCGGAAAGAGAGAGGAAGGCAGCTGAAAGAAAAGGTGTTGAACCAATGAGTGCGGAAGAAGCTGTGGCGAGAATGGAAAAAGCGATAGAGGCCGGAAAAACCGGATCAAAAGAACCAGAACACCGAGGCGTGGTTGATGAAGACGTCCTAAAAGAAGGGGTTGCAGAAAGTAAGGGAGGAGCAGAAGTCGTTGAAGATAAAAGCAAATGGACGATTGATCGGATTGTATCGGCAGCGGCGACAGCCGCCTTGGCAATGGACGAGGCGCAGGAGTTGGTGGACAAATTTAAAATAGAGAAAGATGTTTTTTCCAAGATGGTGAGAGGAGTTAGAGAAACAATTTGGGGGAAACAGAAGGAGTCGGAAGAAGAAGAACCTAAGGCGGAAGGGCAGCGGGCTCCAACTGCGGCTGAGATAGGAGCGGCGGTGGCCGAGGCGCTGAAACAGCAGCAGGCAGGGTGGGAAAAAGCTGAACCAAAACCCCAGCCGGAGCCGGAAGTGGGGAAAGCTCCAAAGGAGGCGAAGAGGGAGGACGAGTGGGAGAGGTGGGAGGGACGGAGTTGGGGGCAGATTAGGACAGATTTGGATAAAGCAGTACGTCGCGGCTCTTTGGGAGACGTTCCGGAAAGGTGGCTTAGGGAAAAAAATGAACTCATGGAGTACGCGCGAAGAGTGGGGATGTTTGCAAGTCCCAGAGGTGAACACGGGGATTTTGTGGAGGATAAGATCGATAAAGTATTACGGGAGAGGTTGGTGGGCGAACCTCTTATTTATGGACATCCCGATCCTAGGATTGGGGAATGGGAAAAAATGAGAGAGGAGATGGCGCATTTGCAGGCCAGCCGGTATTTCGAGGGAGGGGGCGGGGCGGGATCAAGGTTTTTGGATATGGTTGAGGCGAAGTGGGGAAAAGAGGCCAGGGATCACATGACGAAAGTGTTGGGAGGAGTGGTGGAGGCGAGGATACAGGAGGCGAACGATGAGGCAGTAATCACTGAATTGTCGGCGAAGGACGGGCTGGTCGGATTGACAGAGGGAGAGATGAGAAATTTGAACGGGGCGATTGTCAGGCAGGCGATTATGAACGTGAGCGGGACGGAAATTGACCCGAGGATGGCGGAGGGGGCGAAAAGGTACGCGGAGGCGATGGTAGCGAGCGGGAAATGGAAAAAAGAGGAGACAGAAGCGGCGAGCGCACAATATGGGGGGGTAGATTATATGAAGAAATCTAGATTGGAGCAGGCTGCGTTGGCAAGAGCAGCTTTTTTAACAGTGGAAAAAGATGGGGACAATATTTATGAAAGTATTCCGCTGGTGCCACACGGAGAGATTTATTATAGTTTGACTCATCGAGAGGCGGAGACTTTGGCGGCCAGAATGGCGTTGTCTAACGCTAGAGCGAGAGTGCAACAAGCTGTAAAGACGGAGCAGGTGTTTCCGGCTCCAGAGTTGATGAGTATTTCTAAGGCGGGACTAGAATCTTTGTCCTCTATGCCGGGAGTTTCTGAAGCAACGGCGATTTATGCGGCTTTGATTACCCGACCGGATTTGATGCGCCAATATCTGAGTCAGTTGGGTTTACCAGAGAAGCATCTTTTGGACATAGCTGAAAAAACAGAACTAAAGACGTACAGAGAGACTTTTGCTACCTATTTGGGTGAGAGGTTTGGTTTGGAGGCTCAAGACGCAAGTAATGCGGAGGCTGTGGCATATAATTTTTGCAGGGCGTTCAAAATACCAGAATCGGTGGATTATAGGTTTTATCCTGAATATCAGAGAACCAATAGAACCAGACTGAGCGCGGTGGTTAACGACACGTTCAGAACTTTGTTGAATCCGGCTTACAAGATGTTGGATGCGGTAGAGAAAGTAGACGGCATGGGCAATATTCATTCGGTATCGAGAGGCGGCAGAAAGGGCTGGCCGAGGAACACTCTGGGTAACTGGATTGTCCGCAACATAGATGACGCTGGCGGAATAACTAAAGTGTGGCAGAAGGAGCCCTTGGTGGGAAATGCTTTTTGTGAAGTGGATTTTGTGGATGAAAATGGCCAAGCCGATAAGCTGATGAAGGCGGGCGATGACCGAAGAATGGAAGGGGCGTTAATAGGGGCAGCGGTGGAATTGGTTTCTAAAAAGGTTGATAAGTTTCATATTGATTGGAAAAATGCTGAGAACGAAACACCGTTGTTTTTGTATGAATTTGGGATGATAAAACCGGCGCAGTTAATTGTATCAATGTTGGAAAATCTTGCCTTGCCAAAAGATACCACCGTTGAACAGGTTGTGAAAGCCTTTGGAGATTTGGGGACAATCAGGTTAAACTCCAGGCAAACATTGCAATTGATAATCGCCCATTCCGAGAGAAGATATGAGTTACACGCACACAAGAGTAATCTTGAACTCGCCGTATCAGGGCTTGAGAAAGCGGGCTATTTGCGTGGATTTAATATGAGTTATCCGGATTATTTTAGGATTGGATTGCCCAAACAAAACTAAAATTATGACCCCGGTTTCCCCTTGAGTGCTCCTAAATAGCGAGCTATATCAATGGCTTTTCTTTCCCACGGATCTGCTTTACCTAGTCCGGCGGTGTACCTGTCGGTGGCTACGGATGCTCCCGCTTGTCCCCAACCCCCCATAGTTCTGATGGGCCCCAGGGCTTCGCCGAAGGCGGTGCCGTACTTGAAGGCCGGGACTTTGAGGGCGTCCCTGATAATTTCGGCGATTTTGGGGGTGAGGGCAAGAATGGCGTAACCGACTGCAAAATTAAAGATTATGCCGTTTCCATCTTGAAAGGGAAAGTTGGGGAGAGTCATAAAGAGACCGGTTCCAGTGTTGACTCCACCGAGGGGATTAATTACCGGAATGTTCCAAATGAGCATGGTGAATAGGAACATCAAGGGAACGACGACGAAAGTTGAAGCTTGGGCGATGATATTTCTTAACCAGGAGCCAAATCCGGATTGGCCAGGTAATAGCCCGAGCATAATTTGCCACGGACCCACGACGATGAGAAGCATAAGCGTGAGGTATGTCTTGAGTAACATCCACCACACCTTGAAAAGTAGAATGAAGAAGAAGGCGCCGACGATCAAATTGAGAATTCCAACTGCGCCCAGAGCCGGAAGTACAAAGGGAGCTAAGGGTGGTGCTAATGCCGCAGCGATCAGGATTGTCAGTCCTCCTGCGGCGAATATTACCAGCCACGGGGCCATGAAATACCAAAATATTTTGCCGTAATCTGACGATGTAAGGAAGGCGATGCTCTTGCCGACGTCGGTGAGAACAGGAGGTGAGCCCACGATGCCGAGCAAGACAATCACAAAACTTATGAGGACGTAAACCATATCGATAACGAGGCCGGCAATGGCGTAGGAGAAGGTGACTAATAAAAGAGTGATAATGATTTTGGGAATCATGAGCTGAAGGGTGACGGCGGTCTGGGGATTGATTTTGACTCGGAACATGACCATAAATCCGGCGACAACAAGCAGAACAGTCATGATGAGGTAGGTCATGTTGCGAGAAGCGGACCAAATTTTTTTGAAGCCGTTTAAAGCGCCGTAGCCGTATCCTTGGGCGTGTGCGGTAGTGGTGATATCGAAATATGCAAGCGCGTTGTTTATTGATTGGATTCCTGATGCGGGGGGGGACGCATACAGGTCGGAAATCGTTCCTACGAGGATTCCGGCTACTCCGAGCTGGGAATATTGAGCGAAAGTGGGCGGAGGTGAATTGGAGGCATAAAGATTTTTAATAGCATCAATAAAATTATTAAGGTTCTGACTTAGTGCAACAAAAGGATTAAGAACTGCCTGGAGGCTGTTTATTATCCAGTTTATTTGGGCAAAGGTGTAGCGTTCACCAAAAATCTCGTCGGGGTTGGTGGTATCGAAGACTTTTCGATTAAATTGGCAAGTGTTTTGGTTGTACCAAGGCCCATCAGGTAAAACTAATTGACTTATTTTATTTCCTATCCATGGAATGAGATTAATCAGGTCTGTGATAACACAAGTAGTTGGTGCTTGGGCGGAGGCGGGGATGGGGGATGCGAAGGACGAGAGTAGAAGAGTAGAAGAGTAGAAGAGTGTAAGTAGAACGGGCAGGAATTTTTTCATTGATATTACTTTAGCATAACGGTTATTGTTTTTGTTGGGAGAGTGAAAGTAAGAGTTTTTTCATAAGTCTAGCGGCGGGGGGAGTAGTAGTACCATAAATAATCGCAATAGGTCATGTCTGGTTCAGCAATAACGGGGGGGACAGGAATACAACTATTGGCATATTCGATATTGCTTTTGAGATTAAACGATGCACTGCAACTGCCATAATACCGCTCGGCTACCTGAAATACCGTGGCCTGGCTCCAATTGGAGTTTTGGGCAGAAGTGGTTCCACTAATGGCCTTAATCATTTTGGTTCCGGCAAAGACAGAATCGCGTAAATTTCCGGGGTTGGGATTTCCCGACCCGGACTTGCAGGCATATTCTGCCCAGCGGTTAATGCCCGCGGCTTGGGAACACGAGGGTTGGACTCCATATCCCGTCAAAAGCTGCATGGCCCCCATGGCTCCGCAGGTATTGGGTTGGCAAAAGTAGGGGGTATAGGCGCCGTAGGTGTTGTGGAGGCTGACCTCGTCCCTGGGAATTCCGAAGACGCCGTTTCTGGTTTCGATGGACATAACGCCGGCAATAATGGCGGGGGGAACTCTGTAGGCGCCGCCGGCTTCCTGAATAATTGTTTTCAATTCGCTATTTATGCCACAAGGATAAGGAAAAGGCAGGTTGGAGCCGGAAGGACAAGCGGGAGCGGAAGTAGTGGCGGCGGCTACGGTGTTGCAGTCTCCCGATAGCGGAAGAGGGGGGGTGGATAAAAAAGCTCCTCCCAGGGGGCGGAGGAGGCGTTGGAGGTTTTTGTTTTCTGAGGCGGCGCCGAGGAAATAATCGAAGAGGGAGCCGATGCGGGGAAAGTAAATGCGGCCGCCGGAGGTTTTGTCCCCGGCTGTAATTTGGGCGGAATTGGGGACATCGGGATGAGCCGGATCGGGGACAGCATTGCCGCTATAGGAAACGTCGGCAGCCCCGGGAATAGTCATGGCGGGATTTTTTTCGCCCCTGAGGTATTGTCTATCGGCCGGAAAATCGATGGGGGGGCCGGGGAGGAGATGGCGCAGGAAGGAGGCCGGGGCAGTGATAAGATTGTAGTAAATGCGTTCGACGAGCGGAGTTTTCATAAAAGTGGCAACGCGAGCTTCGGTAGGGACGGTGAGGTCGGCGGCCGTGGTGCAATAAGTGCCGCAATCATATCTGCCGGGCGCGGTGCAAGGATATTGGCGGGTTCCGTCGCGCCAGTTACATTGGTTGGTGCAGCAGTTAACGTCATTGCCGGCGTAGCCGCCATTACACTGGTTGGGTACGCCATTGTCTCCTGACATGCAACCGGGGGTGGTCGCTTCGGGGGTGTAGCGGATTTTTTGGGCGTAGGCCAGGTGGGCGGTAATAGTGTTGCCGACCAGCGCGTCGCCGGGGTTGACGCGGACTTCGGAGAGATCGCAGACCTGGTCGTATTGGGTAAACAGGGGAGTGGGGGCGGGCAGGTTATCGCGGACCTGGGTGTTTCTGGTGATTTGAGTATTAGGATAGTTTCCTTCTCCGTACTTGATCTGGATGGGAGTGCTGTCTTCAAAACCCTGGTGTTGGGTGATTTTTTGCATGGCCTCATTGCTGTCGGGGGTAATCGGGCCCCACAGCAGATCTTTGGGGCGGGAGAGGCCGGAGAGAATTTCGGAGAGGGCGTTGGCCAGGCGGACGCCGGAAAAGTACAGACGGGAGTCGGAAGGTTTGATAGTTAAGGTGATGGCGTTGGAGCCGGATGTGTCGGGGATGATTTTGCTTTCTTTGACGGCCGGGTCGGAGCCTTTGAGATCGGGGACGACGATTGTAAACCAGTCCTGAATGAAAGTATTTCCCGGTTGTTGGTTGGGGATAAGACTGATGGTGATTTCACCCACGGTATCTTCCAGGGAGGCCAGGGAAATTCGCTGGAAAAGACTGCGCCAGAAATTGTCGGAAGGGGGAAGACCGCCGGGAAATTGGGACAGGCGGCGGTTGGCGTCGTCCACCCGATAGTCGTGAATGTCTGTTTTGGACCGGCCGCCGCTGATCATGGCGGCCTTGAGATCGGTCAGGGCGTTTTGGGGGAGGAGTTTTTTTAAAGGACCGGAGTAGGTGAGAAAGCGGTCGAATTGAGAACTGGCGGCAGAGCCGCAGGTCGGGGAAGCCCACGATTCGGTTTCTGGCTCGTTGGGCCCGACTATAAACCAGATCTGTTTGCCGCGGACTCCCGCCGAGACGTCTTTTATGAATTGGGCGTAGACGGAAGGGTTTGAGAAGCCGCAGGATGACCCGGCGCAGGGGCGGATGACAGTGAGAACGGAGGAGGGGGAATTGTTGACGGCGTCGATGGCGCCCTGGGTATCACCGGGAGAAAAGACCAACTCGACGGCCCAGGCGGCTCCATTGCTGTTGACGCGCCCGCCAAAATTCCCGACGCCGTCCACACCGATACCGGAGTTGACCCCGGCTTTGCCGGGAGTAGAGCCGATAATGCCGCCCAATTCGTTGGGCGGGGCTTGGACGTCACCCAGGAGGTGAGACATAAAACCGGGATTGGTGCCAAAAGCGTTGAAGTAAACAACGGCCTTGACTCCCCCGTTGGCATCGTTATCACCGGCGGCCCGGTTAAACTCGTTTTTCATATCAGCCAGAATAACGGGGTTATTGGGAACTTCGGGAGTTTGGCCGCCAGTCCGAAAGTCGCCGTATTCGGTGAAAACAACTTGCTTGCCGGGAGCAGCGGAGGCAAAAACCTGTTTCCAAGTGGGGCCGGTGCCGGCAGCGGGGCGGACGGCATACCAGTCGTACGCCGGGATGACACCGCCCGATATTGGCAGGGTATAGGTATTGCCGGCGAAACCGTCCAACTGATTGAACTTGGCGCCGGCGGTGACCATGGCGTCGAAGAGGGGAGGGGAAAAGCGACTGGTAAGATTGAAGGCCGGAGAAAGAAGGCGGGCATTGGAAGGACGGCTGGTCCCGAGCGCAGTTAGGACGGCGTTGACATAATTGGCGACCTGCGTACCGGTACAAGATGCGGCTGGATTGCCCGGGCCGGTATCTATGTCGTCGAGCCAGGAGGGGTTGGTACCGGCAAGATACCAATTGACATAATTGTTGACTTTGGTGGCGTCGTCCAAGAGGTTCTGGGTGTTGCCGAGGATGGGGAAAGTGGCGGAAGAAGAATTGAGGGTGACGTCGAAGGCCGTGCGTTTGACTACACAGACGTCAGGGTAAAGACCGATGGAACATTTGTAGAGCCTGCCGGCTTCGGCGGCAGCGTCGCCGGGGAAGAGCGGCAGGCCGGCGGCGTTGATGGCCTTGGGAAATGTAAAGGAGCCTCCGGCGTTGATAGACTTACCACAAGTGAAGGAGATATATTTTTTGTCGCCGGCGTCTTTGGCTTCCGGGACGATTTTGGGTATCAATGGGTCACAGGGAGAGCCGGGATAGGGGCGGAGGGGGTGAAATTCCTCTTCGTTGGGGAAAGCGGAGTTGGGGATGGTAACGCCGCAGGGGTATTGAAGAGGGGTGAAATTGCTGCCGGAAGAACCGGGGGCGGGTGGAATCCCTCCTGCGGGTGAACCCCAACTGCCGCCGCTGCCACTAGGGGATGGGGGAGGGGAAGTGATGCGGCAACAAGTCCGGTCGGCCAGGCAGGTTCCGCCGCTGCCCCTGACGTCGCCGGGGTCGCAAGCTACGTTGGCGGGGACGCAGTAATTGCCGTTGGCTACACAGGACGGGGCGGGAGTGGGTGGGGATTGTTGTTTGCAGCAGTAGTCGCCGTAGCCGGGATTGGGGGAGTCAACTGGATCTAGGCATCCGGTGGACTGGCGACTCAGGCAGTCGCCAGTGTTAATGCCTTTGTTGTAATCATAAAAACAAAGCGGGTAGTTGGCCGGACAAGCGACAGGGATTGCTTGGGTGGATGGGGGAAAGAGAAGGAAGAAAGAAATAAAGAGGAGCAGGATGAACATGAGTATATTGTAGCAGAGGGTTTAGGTGCAGTTAGGGCCGGTGAAGCCGGGAAGACAGATACTAAAGACGGAGAAATTGACGCCTAAGAATTTGCCCAGCAAATTGAGAATAATCCAGGCGGAGAGGACCAGGATCAAACCGCCGATGGCGTAGGTGAGAGTTTTTTGGGCCTTGACAGCCCCTTCCTTGTCCCCACCGGCCATCAAAAACTGATACCCGCCCCAAATTAGCATGACCAGGACGGCGATGCCAGCCAGCGAGAGGGCGCCAGAAACCACTTTCTCAAAAACCTGTTCCAGGTTAGAAATTTTGGCTGGCATACTTGTTATTTACTCTTAATATTGAATTAATGGTTTAAGAGTAAATTGAAGCAAGTTAATGTTGAATAACGTGCTCAAGATAAATAGTAGAGCGTAGGCGGAAAAAACTATAGCCAGGCCTACCAGTGAGGCAGTGATTTTCTTTCTGGCTTTTTCGGTGGCTTCTTTGTCACCGCCAGCCATGATCCATTGGATACCGCCGACTAATAGAAAAAAGAAAGCCACTATACCAACGACACCAAGGATAACGTTGATGGTGCCAGAGATAAGGGATGACGGCTTGAGACCGGAAATTGCCGGATCCACTCCTTTAGTGATATCAATTGGGTCTTGCACTTATTTCACCTCCTCTCAGTATTAATTAATAATTGGGATCGTAAACTCTCTAATAGAAATCCCAAATAACGTTTCTGCTATGTAAATTATAGCAAAGATGGAGAAGACAATT
>Ga0075750_122_pt1 | contig 25041 bp, 27 predicted proteins | sample RifGroB1_FD_68442 | JGI IMG/M metagenome (GOLD analysis project Ga0075750, IMG submission 68442)
ACAGATAGAGATATCTCTCAATCGTCTTTTCGGACACTCCCAAAGTCGCGGATAGTTCGGCTCTGTTAATTAAATTCCCAGTCTGGGAAGCCAATATCTTCACCAGATTTTCAAATGCCTGCTCCTTTTCCACTCGCAGCAGTAATCCAATGTCTTTTTCCAGGTAGCTCAGATATACTTCGCGCAATATCCGGTTTTTCTCTTCTTCAGTTTGGGCCAACACCACTCTCGGATATCCGCCAAAATTTACATACTCATCCACCAACCTCTGTCGCTTTAATGGCTGTGTTATCAATTCGCGTGTTACTCGAGCGTATTCCTCGTCAAAATCAGCTGCCTCCAAACCCAACTTATATACCACAAACTCCGTGAAGGATAATGGATAACAATAAAACGTCTGTTTCCTGCCCGTAAGTGGTTCAATAATATTTGATTTCAGCTCCAAAGAACCCGATCCGGTTACCACAAACTTATGGCCGGACTTCATATCATACAGGCCTTTCAAAAACACCCCAGCATTTTCCAAACGGGACACCTCATCAATGAAAACATAAGCCCTGCCTTGTCCCACCCGTCTTTCCACCAATTCAATTAAAGCGTGCTGGCTGGAAAACCATTGCCTGTCTTCAATAATATCCAAATTCAAAAAAACGGTCGGTTTGCCTTGCTCCCGCAACTCTTCCCGCAACTTCTCCAGAATAGTTGTTTTACCGGATTGGCGGGGGCCTAATACCAAAGATATCTCCGGACTCTCTACATGAGCCTTTAGACTGTAATACAGTCTTCTATAAATGAAATTCCCTGCCATAATCCAAGATGATACCCATTATAGCAGGGTTATTCTAGTTGCCAGTTGTCTCGGTTTATTACTTGAAAATCTGAACCCGTATAGGTTTCTAGCCAAGACTTGGGTGCACGAACCGTTCTTTGGGAAGACTTGAATTCAAAACCCGTCAATTTCCCCCCTTTTTCTTCCACCAGATCAAACTCGGCTCCACTGGACAATCTCCAGTAGTAGTGGGAATAAATTTCACCGGCATATCCCAATTTTTTGATCCGCTCTACCACCAAAAAATTCTCCCACAGCTGTCCCCTATCGTTCCTATCCTTTAAGGGTTTCAAATTATCTATCAAAACATTACGTACCCCTAAATCATAAAAATATATCTTGTCCATCTTACTAACTTCCTTACGTAAATTGCGGGAGAATCCACCCAGACGAAAAATAATAAAAGATTTTTCCAATAAATCTATGTACCTATCAACAGTAACCCTACTCAATTCCAAAGCCGATGCCAATTCTGTCAAAGAAACTTGCGAACCAATTTGAAAAGCCAGTAGTTTTAATAGGTCTCTGATTTTAACTGAATTACGAATATCCCCAAATTCCAGTAAATCTTTATATAAATTTGCGTCCAATAAATTTCGCAGATATTCGATTTTGCCTTCAAAGCTCTCTATTGAAAAAATCCTTGGATATGAACCAAAGATCAACCTCTCTTCTAATTCTTCTCCCAACTCAAAAGGTGTTTTAAATTGTCCTAGCTCTCCTGTCGAAATTGGCCATAATTTATAGGTATATGCCCGTCCGGTCAAGGGCTCACTTATTTTACTTGCCAAGTCCAAAGATGAGGATCCTGTTACAATCACTTTCAATTCTCTAAAATTATCTATTATTATTTTCAACGATAACCCTATCTCTGGTATCCTCTGCGCTTCATCCACCAACAAAACATCATATCCAGATACCAACAATTTAATCTTGGGTAGTTCTCGACTGGTCAAAGCCTCCCACCACGCCCCCCGTTGGTCTCCATTCAGTACCAAAGGTTTCCCTCCCAACACCCCCATCAGTTCGTTTGCCAAAGTGGTCTTCCCCACTTGCCGCGAACCATAAATTATCACACTTTTTTGTACTTCATTTAAAGTTTTAATTATCACCGGCTCCAGGATACGCTTAATATTCATGATCTAACTGTAACATAACTAAGTATTCTTGTCAACCCAAACAGCCGAATTTACGTCAGTATAATAACGGAGTTCAAGCTACTACCAAATTGAAAGGCCACGCCTTTTTGATCTATTAAGTAATAGTCAAGCTGACACTCTTCCACTATCCAAAAATAGGTTCCAACATAGTACTTCGGCTTCGCTCAGTATCTGTGATCCACCAGGGCTTGCAAAACGTAAGATTTTCAAGCTCTCTTCTAGCCCAGAAAACAAATCAAATTTGAGCGTACCAAGTTCGAATCTTTCACCAAAACCACCTCTTACAAATCCTCACGACCGTCAAAATTTGTAAGAAGTTATTTTCGTGATCCTACCTCAAAACCAGCAAATACACTACCAAAAGTCCCAGCAGACCCGCCCCCACCCATCTGGGTACCGGCTTGCCGGAAAACTTATGCAGAATCAGGGCAAAAATGGCGGTAGTCAACCCCAGCCACACCACCTCCCGCGTCCCCAGGGCCAAAGGACTTGAAAACAGCAGCAAAATCCCCCCAATCAAAAGCAAGTTATAGATATTGCTGCCCACGATATTACCCACTGTCACCTTGGCCTGATGCTCCTTTTGAGCAAATACAGTCGTCAATAGCTCCGGCAGCGAAGTCACCACCGCTGTCAGTGTCAATCCCAGAATGGTTGTCGAATATCCGCTAGCCAGAGAAATCCCTTCCACCGCTCCCACCGTCATCACCCCTCCCACCGCAATTACCACTAACGTAACTAGTATCCCTATCCCGTCCCCCGCCCCCAACTTTTTTGGAGCCAGATGATTAAATCTCTTGGCGTCCTCATGTTCCCGCCCCGCCACTCCCCACATATACTCCTCGATAATTACTGCTACTGCCAGCACCAACAGAATCCACCCCGACCACCCCCACGCCTGGATCGCCGCAAAAATTGCCGCCGCTCCCAAAAGCACCCAAACATTCCTCTGGGTCTTAGTTGTCCCAATCCGCAGCTTTCCCAGCATAATTCCCACCGGCAGCACCAGAAGCACGTTCACAATATTCGACCCTATGATGTTTCCCCAAGCCAATCCCACGTCCCCTTTGATCAAAGAAGTACCAGAAACTACCAATTCCGGCAGGCTTGTCCCCACTGCCACCACCGTCATCCCAATTATCAAAGGCGACAATTTCAACCTCTGCGATATCTTAATCACCAATTTCACAAACGCGTGTGTAGACAAAAGCAGCATCCCCACCCCGACTCCAAATTTAAGTATTAGATATTCCATATCGTAAAGACCGCAAATCCGCCATACAGCGCGCCGGCCAGTCCCACAATAGTTACTCTCCACCAACTCGGCCGCAAAGCCTTAGGCAAAGACAGGTTCAACCCCAAAATTAATCCCGCGTACACACACATCGCCACCGCATTCAAAACCGCCCCCGTCACCACCAAGGCCAGCGGTTCAATAAATCCCGCCCCCAGCACTAACACGCCCGCCAGTATCTGCAACCACAAAAATCCGTAAAAATACTTCCCAATACTACGAACTCTGAACCATGAACTATGAACTAGAACTAAATTCTCTGCAGCCATCCGGGCATTACTTCCATACACCGCAAACTGGGTCCCAAACAGCATCAACGCTACGGCTACTAGAAAAGCTACCCCTAAACTACCCATAGTTTTTGCCTCCAAAAGTATGAATTTAACGCTGGTGCCTACTTCGGGATGCCCGTGCACCGTCGCGTAAGCCAAAAGCATCAACAGTAACATGGTCACCACTCCCGTGACCCAAAAAACCATCCCGTGTTCTAAATTAATCCTCCTCCACCACGTCTTAAAGCGTCCAATATTTTCATCCGTCTGGGCAAACACTTCTCCCGTCAATTTCACTTCTTCCTCCCGCCCCGCCAAAATATTGGTAATATGCCCGGAATGCTTCCCCATCCCGTACCCCTTCTCCTTTACATACAAGCTCTGGGCTAAATTTAAATTTCCCCCCGCTCCCGAATACACCAATGCCGCCAAAAAAGTGGCCAGCGGAATGCCTTTTGGCAACCAGCCTATATTCACCACCCCCGCCGCCAGCGCCGCCCAATCCGCCCGTCCGGCCAACCAGATGGCTAACCCCACCACCAGCGGCACCCCCAATAAAATTATGGCCTTTTGCACTCTCTCTTGAGTCACATACACCACCCGTCCCAAACTGTAAATCCCTCCCAAAACCACCAGCATGCCTATTCCCCACCATTTGGAGTAAGGAACTCCCGCCGCCGTCGCCGCTGCCACAGCCGCCGCGGCCATAATTCCCGGCCAAATCCAGGGAATAATCGTGGAAATAATAAACCACACCGGGGCCGCTTTTCCCCATTTTTTGGCCCACCCGGCAAATACCGACTCCCCCGTCACCAAACTATACCTTTCAATCTCCATGTTTAAGAAAAACTGCAAAGTGATTCCCACTACCGCCGCCCAGGCAATTCCCAGACCAAAATTACTGGCCAAATACGGCCACAGAATAAGTTCGCCGCTTCCCAAGCCTACCCCCAAAATAATAAAGCTTGGTCCAATGAGCCTTAGCAGCCTGGGCGCCTCCGGCATATCCCGCATAAATTTATCTTATCATGCCCCACCCCCTTACAAATCCCCACGGTCGTAATAATTTGTAAGAAATTATTTCCCCACCTTGTAAATCTCTCCGTATTTGTTATACTCCTTGACAACGGGTCGCCAGACTCGGTTTTTATTGCTACAATAACAGCGTGAATCCAATTAAGTACCTGCAGGAAACCATTGGCGAACTCAAGCACGTATCTTGGCCCACCCGCCAGGAAACGACTAAACTGACAGTCATCGTCATTGCCATTTCCATCGTCGTCGCATTTTACGTCGGCGGGCTGGATTTTGCTTTTACCAACTTACTTAAACTCATTATCAAATGAACGATCAAACTACAGTCACCGAAAAAGGCCTGGGCGGAAAGGCCATCCCCGGCCATATGGTGATCAGCGATAAAGGCGCTGATCAAGGCAAATGGTATGTAGTCCACACCTACTCCGGCCACGAGGCCCGGGTGGCCGAAACTTTGCGCCAGCGGGCTACCACCTTGGGCCAAACCGACAAAATTTTTGAGCTGCTCATCCCCACCCAGGACAAAATCCAAATTAAGCACGGGGCTAAATCCACCATTAAAGAAAAGATTTTCCCAGGATATCTGTTAGTCAAAATGGTCGTGGACGATGACTCCTGGCTGGTAGTCAGAACCACCCAGGGCATCACCGGTTTCGTAGGTACAGGCAACAAGCCCACTCCCCTGTCCCCGGCCGAAGTGGAAGCCATCATGCAATTTGCCCAAATGGGCGCCCCTAAATACAAGGCCAACTTTAGTCTGAACGAAGCCGTCAAGATCACCGACGGGCCTTTCTTTCGCCGACTTTTTGGGCAGTATAGAATCCATCGACGAAGACCACGGAAAACTCCGAGTGCTCGTATCTATTTTTGGAAGAGAAACTCCTGTGGAACTGGACTTTCTGCAGGTGAAAAAAATATGACAACTCAAATTGACCTAATTAACCTAATTGATCTAATTTCTAAAAATTGGGATTTATTTAGGTCAATTAGAACAATTAGAAATTAGAATAATTTTCAAAGTATGGCCGCCAAAAAAGTAAAAGTCATTCTTAAGCTGAATTTACCGGCTGGCGAGGCCACCCCGGCTCCCCCGGTCGGCCCGGCTCTGGGTCAGCACGGCGTTCCCATCATGGAATTTGTCAACAGTATAACGACAAAACCAAAGACCAAAAAGGCAACATCATTCCCGCTGTCATTACCGTTTACGAGGACCGGTCTTTCACTTTCATTACCAAGCTTCCTCCTGTGTCTGCGATGATTAAAAAAGCCTTAGGCTTAGAACTGGCTTCCAAAAAACCCGGCCGGGAAATCGCCGGCACTCTAACTGCCGATCAAGTCCGCCAGATTGCCGAAGCCAAACTCAAAGACCTAAATACCAATTCTCTGGACGCCGCCATCAATACCGTCTCCGGAACAGCCAGATCCATGGGAATAAAAGTCGCCACTGAAGAGAGTCCTTAGTTTTTGAGAAAATACCGACAGCCAACCCATTCGCTAGGAAATAGTGAAAATAGAAAAATATCAACGTAACTTTCTCACGACCGTGATAAATTTATGTTAATTAAATTTCAAAGATTTGTTTAAGCTCGTCTTGGTTTTCAATCCACGACAATTTGGCAAACTTAACACCATTGGGAACATCTAGCACTTCTCGGAGATAGCTCACTTGATCAAAAATATCATACGGACTCACGAATACACTCTCCTGCATCAGCTCCATGCCTAAATTACGCAAATACATCCGCAGGCTGTCTCTTTTCTTCCGGTCAATCTCGGCAATGTCAAAAAACACCAATCTCCATTGGCCATCCCATGCACTTTTGGGTGAAGAAAGTTTAAGTAAATCGTATTTTAGAGTTTGTTTCTTGCCTTGATCGGTTATTTTTACGATTATGCCTTCGGAGGTCGATATTTTTTCCACCAATCCCCGCCGTTCCAATTTATCCGCGGCTAAGTAAACCGATGCTGGCAAATAATCTTCCCAATCAGGGAGTCGTGCATATTTCAATCTATAGCTTCCTTTCTTGGTAAGTGGAAATAGAATTGACAAGTTGTCCGCGACATATTTGAGCATGGCTTTTGCCGAAGCTTGTTTTTTCGCCACCACCATTTTGTTCCTACCCATAAGGTTATATTAACATAATTTTCTCACGACCGTGATGAATTCATGTTGTTAAGGTTGAGTAACATTGGCGTAATGCTTCACTGAAACCGGTTCGTTGAATTCGTCCAAAACCACTGCCACCATATCTATCCGGCATTTGACCTCTTTTCCTTTCAAATATACCGTGGCCATGCGCTTGACCCGGGTTAATTTGTTTTGAGTAAACATTTCCTCCGGAGTACCGAAAGCCAGCCCTTTTTTGGTCTTGACCTCCACAAATACCAGTATATCTTTATCGCGCATTATCAGATCAATTTCCCCAAACCGTGTAGAATAGTTCGTCGTTATTAGTTCATAGTTCTTAGCCAAAAGATAATTAAGGGCAACTCTTTCTCCTATCGCTCCAATAAATTTATTACTACTATGAACCATAAACCAATAACCAACTAATTAATTTGCCGATATTGCAAGGCCTCGGCCATATGTTCTACCGCGATATCAGCGTTACCAGCCAGATCGGCAATCGTCCGGGCCACTTTGATCAGCCGGAAATAAGACCGGGCGGATAAGTCATGTTTCTCTACCGCTAATCTTAACAATCTTTCCGTTTCCAGATCTAGCTTGCAGTACTTCTTCACCTGTTTATTTCTCATTTGCGAATTAGTGTAGATACTTTCTCCCGCAAATCTCCCCGCTTGAATTTTTCTGGCATTAATCACCTGCCCCCGCAAATTTTTTGAGCTTTGAGCGTTGAGAGTTGAGGGCTGAGCGTTAAGCTTGTCTGTCTCCACAGCCGGTACCCGCACATGCAAATCAATCCGGTCCAGAATCGGCCCGGAAATCCGGCCCCGGTATTTACGGATTATTTTTTCCGAGCATTTGCATTCCCGCCGGGGATGTCCCAGATACCCGCACGGGCAGGGGTTAATAGCCGCCAGTAGGGTAAAACTAGCCGGGTAGCTCACATGCCCCGCCACCCGGACAATGCTCACCACCCCGTCTTCCATCGGCTGGCGCAAACTTTCCAACACCGACCTGGGAAACTCCGCCATTTCATCCAAAAACAGCACCCCCAAATGCGCCAAAGATACTTCTCCGGGCAAGGGATTTGTTCCCCCGCCAATTATCCCCGCCGGCGAAATTCCATGATGTGGTGATCTGAACGGCCGCCGCCGCAGCAACGATTCACCCGAATCTAAAAGTCCCGCCACCGAATAAATCCGCGTCACTTCCAGTGCCTCTGCAGGTGCTAGTGGCGGTAAAATTCCCGGCATAGCCCGGGCCAGCATGGTTTTACCCGCCCCCGGCGGCCCGCTCATCAGCAGATTATGCCCGCCCGCCGCCGCAATCAACAAGGCTCTCTTAGCTTGTTCCTGCCCGGCCACTTCCGCCAAATCAAAATCCACCACCGCCTCCTCAATCAGCTCATTCGGCTCAATATGCTTAATCTGCTCAATCGGCTTGACCTCATTTAAATGATCCACCAGTTCTTGCAAATTCCGCACCGGATACACGGTCACGTCTTCCACCACCGCCGCTTCATTGGCGCTCTCTATCGGCACAAAAATACTCCCGCCTTTGGCAAATAATCCTACCAGCAATACGCCTTTAGTGGCCCGCAAGCTCCCATCCAACGACAATTCTCCGTAAAAAAGAGCCCCGTTCACGGGAATTTGCTGCGAAGCCGCCAAAATTCCCACCGCAATCGGCAAATCATAAGCGCCACCGTCCTTGGGTAAATCCGCCGGCGCTAAATTCACCGTGATCTTTTTGCCGGGAAAATCCAGCCCCGAATTATTAATCGCTGTTTTTACCCGCTCCCGCGCCTCTTCCACCGCCTTGCCCGCCAGACCCACGATATTAAACCCCGGAAATCCCTGCTCGGCCACATCCACTTCCACCTCTATAGCCACGCTCATCAACCCCACATGCGCTACGCTTCCAATTCTGGCCAACATTCTAATTTAATATTACCACAAAATTAAGACCTCCTAATCCCAATTTTTCGCGACCGTGAAAAAATAGGATTAACTAAACTCCAAAGATTTGCCTTAGTTCGTCTTGGTTTTCAACCCAGAACGATTCCGCCAATTTCACCCTGTTGGGAATTTCTAACACTTCGCGTACATACCTAACTTGATCAAAAACATTAAACGGCGACACAAACACACTCTCCTGCATCTTGCCATCCCATTTAGTTTTTGGGGGCGACATTTTTGCCAAATCATATTTGAGAATTTGCTGCCTGCCTTTGACGGTAATTTTTACCACCATCCCCTCCGGAGCAGACACTTTCTCCACCAATCCCTGGCGTTCTAATTTATCCGCCGCCAAATACACTGTAGACGGCAGATAATCCTCCCAATCCGGCAAATTTGCATACTTTAGCCTTATCAACGCCCTTCGCGTCTGAGGAAACAAAATTTCCAAATTGTCATTGATATACCTCAACACTCCCTTTAAATTTGCCTTTCTCTTCCCCACCACAACTTTATTCCTGCTCATAAACCAATAATACCTTTTTCCCGCGGCCGCTGTAAAGTGGGATTAACTAAGTGAAATGTAGTATTTTCCCTCCCTCTCCTCCACTTCCCCAGACAAGGACAGCAGGGATAATTGCGATCCGACTTCCGAAATTGACTGGCCCAGCTTTCTGGCAATTTCATCCGCCTCTAATCCCTCATCTTTGATTAATTTTAAAATTGGATCCACCTCACCCCTTTGCGTTTCCCCTCTCCTGCTCGCGAAGCGCGAGGCACTCGATTCAAGAGAGGGGTTAGAGGTGAGGTATATTTTGGCCTTACCCGTAGAAATAAGCCGGTTAGTCCCGGCGGAAACAGAAGAGGTAATCGGCCCCGGCACCGCCCACACCGGTTTCTTCCTCTTGGCCATCATCTGCGCCGTCAGCAGCGCCCCGCTTTGGCTCGCCGCTTCCACTACAATTAATTCATGGCAGATATCAGCTACCACCTGATTCCTAGCTGGAAACGTCCAATTCGTCCCCATCTGATCTTTCCACAGAGATACCAGCAATCCCCCACTCTCTACTATCCGTTCTTCCAGCATCAAGTCTCTAGCTTCCAGCTTCCGGTATTCTATCCCCCAGCCCAACACCCCAATCGTCTTCCCTCCGCACTCGATGCACACTTCATGCGCCGCCTGGTCTACCCCATACATCATGCCAGAGACTATCGTCCATCCCTGTTGCACCAGTTCCGGCACGATTTTTTCCACCACTCTCCTTCCATAACTAGTCATTCTTCTACTCCCCACCATTCCCATGCACTTGGCAAATATTTCCTCGCTCCAATTTCCTTGCCAATATAGCTTGTTGGCCATTCTTCTAGTATAATTGCCCCATCATGGGAAAGAAAGCTGTGGCCATCATCGGCTCCGTAAACGAAGAGGAGCTCAAAAAAAAGCAGGTTGAAAAGCTGCACCAAAAAAAACTGCGCCAAGGCCTGCCTGCCGGCAGGCAGGGTAAAGGCGAGCGCGTAGTGGACACCACTGCCGAGTCGCTGGCCGAACTGGAAGTCATCGAGAAAAAACAGCAAGAGACTGTCGAGGCCAAAAAAATTAAGCAGGCTCGCATCCGCTCCAAACCCTACCAAGCCGCTAAATCCAAAGTTACTGCTGACCATCTTTACCCTATATCAGAGGCTATCAAACTATTAAGAGATGTATCACTAACCAAGTTCGACGCCACAGTTGAGCTCCATCTGGTATTGAAAGAAAAAGGCTTATCTAAAGAAATCGAACTCCCCCACCCTACCGGCTTTGCCCGCCGCGTAGCTATCGCCGATGACGCCACTATGGCCAAAATCGCAGCCGGAAAAATAGATTTTGATGTGCTGCTGGCCAGTCCCGCCGATATGCCCAAACTGGTCAAGTACGCTAAAGTCTTGGGCCCCCGGGGCCTGATGCCTAATCCCAAAAATGGCACCATCGTTGATAATCCAGCAGCTACAGCCAAAAAACTGGCCGGATCGAATACGATCAGCGTTAAAACCGAAAAAGACGCCCCCCTGATTCACACCGTAGTCGGCAAATTATCTATGACAGATGTTCAATTAATAGATAATACATCTGTAATTCTCAACTCTCTCTTTCCGAAGGAATCCATTTCTCAAATCTCAAAGGCCGTCCTCAAATCCACTATGTCCCCGGCCATTAAGCTAGCCGTCCAGTCATAACTCAAATTGAAAATCAGCTCGCACGCGACTAATATTATTGATTAGCTCTTGACACAAACATAAAATGTGGATACTATGAATTTGAGCCTTGAATCTTAAACCCTAAACCTTTATAATTTCCCCATTACCTAAGACAGCGCGTGGTGAGCGAAGTCGAACCATAAGCCGCGCCGAGGAATTATGAATCAACGCAAAATTGCTTCCGTAGAGGAACTCAAACAACTGCTTCAACAAGCCAAAAACGTGGCCGTTGTGGATTACACCGGCATGACTGTGGCTCAAGCTACGGACTTGAGAAAAGCTGTTAAGGCTTCGGGTGGCCTTATGAAAGTTACCAAAAATACTCTGTTTAAAGTTGCTCTCGGCCCACTAAGTAACCAACTAACCAATAACCAACTAACCGGCCAATCCGCCTTTATTTTTTCTCTTCAAGATGAAGTTTCCGCCCTCAAACACATAAAACTCCCCTTCAAGCTGGGACTGGCCGGTGACCGCCTTCTCACCGCCGCAGAAGTCACTCAACTCGCCGCCACCCCCGCTAAAGAAATTTCCATCGCCAAACTTATGTTCTTACTGCAATACCACACTTCGAAACTCGTCCGCACACTGGACGCTATAACCAAAAAACAAATAACTCCCCCTCTATCCCCCTCTTAATTTAAGAGGGGGACGCAAGGGGGTGATATTAAAGGAGGTGTTACTAAATTATGTCTGACAACATATCTTCGATAAAATTGCAAAAAATCATCGATGCCGTTTCTGAATTGACTGTCGTCGAGCTGGCCGACCTGGTCAAATCTCTGGAAGAAAAATTCGGGGTGTCTGCTTCGGTCGCCGCAGCTCCAGCCGCCGCCTCCGCGCCTTCTGGCGACTCCGGCGAGCCACAGCAAGACGCTTTCGATGTTATCTTAACCTCTACCGGTGCCAATAAAATTGGTGTCATCAAAGCTTTGCGCGAAATTAATCCCCAACTGGGACTCAAAGAAGCCAAGGATCTTTCTGAAAAGCCAGGTGCCGAAATTTTGAATGGGGCCAACAAGACAGCCGCCGAAGAAGCCAAAGCTAAACTGGTTGCCGCCGGCGCCACAGTAGAATTGAAATAACCATTGACACAACTATCAAGTAGTGATAACTTGTGCATCAAATGGCAACGCTAGCTCTCAATCTCGACAACCTGCCGGATTTATTAACTGTCCGCGAAGTGGCTCAAATCCTGCGCGTCTCCACTCTGACCATCAAACGCTGGGGCAAACGCGGCAAATTAACTCCCATCCGCATCAACTCCCGCGGCGACCGCCGCTATAAAAAAGAAGCCGTCCAATGGCTGCTGGGAATAACGCCGAAAACCACCTAAACTTCCCTCTGCACCATATACTCTGCTATCCCTTGCAAATAGTCTATCGCTTCCGGATTTAATTTTAGTTCCCGCAACTTAGCCGCTGACACAGCGGCCCTGCCCGCCAACTTTCGCATCAGATTTAACGAATATTCCAGCGACCCGCTGTCACGAATGGCTTTTTTGGCCAATTCAATATCTCCTTTGTCCGCGTCTCTTTTTCCCCATATTTTTTGCACTTTTGGACAATCCAATGCTTTCAGTATTAGAAGTGTGCATTTTCCCTGCCGCAAATCCGAATCCGCCGACTTGCCCGTCTCTTTCGGGTCTCCAAACACGCCCAGCACGTCATCCCGCAACTGAAATGCCACTCCCCCATCCATCGCATACTCATGCAATATTTCCAAAGCTTTTTGAGAAAGTCCGGCCAGATGCGCCCCAATAAATAACGGATTCTCGTATGTATAAATTGCCGTCTTGGCCTTATGCACGGTTAATACGTCATCTTCCGTCCACTTACCAAAACTCTCTAAACTCACGTCATACGCCTGCCCGTAAGCCGTATTCGCAATCGCCCTAAATACCCCCCTATCCTCTATCAGTTCAAAACCCAAACATAGTAGCACATCTCCTACATTTACCGCCATCGCGTCCCCATAATGTCCACCACCAAAATATTTATGCGTCGTCAGTCCACCTCTCCTTGTTTCATCCTCATCCATGAAATCGTCGTGCATGAGAAGTGCCGCATGTATTAGCTCCACACCCACCGCAGATTGCCACACTTTTTCATCCGGTTCTTTGCCTGACAGCTTGTATCCATAATGTACAAACGAGGCTCTTAACCGCTTCGTCGGCCGCAAAATATACTCCCGGGAGTGCTCCAATATCTCCCTGACTAATTGTACTTGTCTGCCATTAAATCCAAATCCCTTTTTTATCTCTCGGTCAAAATATTGAGCAATTCTAGCGTCAATTTTTGGTACATACTCTTTTAATAGTCGTACCGCCGGATTCACGCTACTCTTTCCTTTAGCGCCTGGTAAAACTTCTCCAGGTAGTCTTTTTTCTTCTCCCCTTCCGCTGTTTGTGCCAGCCACCCCAGATGGGCCGCCGTGGCGGCCTGAAAAGTAGAGAATCTAAACTTCTCCGCCAGATACTCCCGCAAACTTTCTTCGCTCCCATTCTTCCATAAATCAATTTCAATTCTGGCAATCACTTCCGGCTCAAAGGCTAGCCGCAGCGTCTTTTGCAAAATCCCGTACAGCCCCTCTAGAGCCTCTTTGGCTTTATCCCAATCCTTTTCCTGCCCATGTACCAACGCCCGCGCCATCGCCAATCCGGCTTCGCGGGCTAAGCTCTTCGACAATCCATAATGCTCTTTTACATACCGGACAACCAGATCCCTAAATTTCTCTTTCTCTCCGATTGACAGCTGGTGCCTCCACCGCACCTCCAAATCTGCTACTATCGCGGGGTTGAACCCCAAATGCTTCTCGGCGTCATTCCCCCCAAACCGCCTGCGCCTGCGGCTAAAATCCAAAACCGCTTCTCTCAGCATCTCCGGAGAAAAATCCGGCAAGTGATCCTGCACAAAATAATACTCCGCGTAATCCAGCTGCCACGGCAGCAGCCCTGACGTCCTCTGTTCCCCACTCGTCCTAATAAACAAATCCACATACGGATAAAGCTGATCCGCCGTGTCTAAATATTTCTCGAAGTCTTTAGCGGTTACTTCCGTCTTTTTATTTTTAATCACCTTGTTTATCGCCCTGACAATCTCATCATGTCCTCCATAATCTAATGCCATGTTAAATACATGTTCTTCTCCGTACTTTTTGGTTTCTCTCTCCAGTCTTGCAAGATGCTCCATAACATCTTTGGGCAATCTGTCTTTACGTCCCAAATGTACCAACCGGACATGTTCTTTATGCAAATCCGGCTCCATTTCATCCAAGCCGTGACGCAGCAGCTTCATAATCTCTTTGACTTCCACTTCCGGCCTTTCCCAATTCTCGGTAGAAAACGCCCACACTGTAAAGGTGTGCACTCCTAAATCACGGGAAGCCCTGGACAACTTCTTTACGGCTTCGTATCCTGCCGCATGCCCTTTCCATGGTTCTAATCCTCTGGCCCTGGCCCATCTGCGGTTGCCGTCCAAAATTATGGCCACATGATTCGGCACCTTCGTCCCTTTCGGCAAAACCATTTCGTCATTATTAGCCATGTCTTCCCAATTATACATTAGACGTTAATTCTTACAAATCCCCACGACCGTCAAAATTTGTAAGAGGTCATAATTTGAATATTTTTTTCAGATCCGCCTCGTTTTCTATCCTCTCCAACAACCCCAACTTTACCTCATGAGGAATATCCAGCACTTCCCGGATATACGCCACCTCTTCCTCACACGGATACGGACTCACCCACACGCTCTCCTGCATCCGGTACAGCCCTAATTTCCTCAAATAGCGGCGCAACTGGTCCCTTTTCCCCCGTTCTACCTCCGCCACATCAAAAAAAACCATCCGCCATTTTCCATCCCACTTTTCTCTTTTAGGCTGCAATTTCTCCAGGTCAAAAAATAGTAGCCGCTTTTTCCCCTCCTGGGAAATCTGTACTACCGTCCCCTTCTCCGTCTCCACTTTTTTCACCCACCCCCGGCGCAGCAATCCTTCTACCGCCCTGGCAATCTGGGAGGGAAAATATTCTTCCAGAGACTTGATGTGTTGCGGCCCAAACCGGGCCAGCTTCCAAGTCTCGTACCGGTCCAAAAGCACAAAATCCTTCTCTATATCACCAATCAATTTCAACATTCCTTTCAAAGTCACCGGCCCCATTCTTACAGATTATCACGACCGTCAAAATTTGTAAATCTCAATACGCCAGGGCGAACAGCCATTTGTGACTTGCCGCCTTTCCGCAATATACACATTTTCCCTTTTCTTCTTTCGCGTCAAGCGGCAAACAGCGCGTCGAGGCTTTTGTTTCTTCCTTAATTCGCGATTCGCACTCCTTACTCTCACACCAAAAAGCTTTTATAAATCCCCTCTGGCTTTCCATAATCTTCTTAAACTGCTCATAATCTGCCGCCTCGTAGGTACTTTCCCGCAAAAACTTCTCTTGCCTAGCCAGCATATCATTTTGAATTTGATCCAAAATCCCCCCTACTTCCCCGTCGACCACTTCCCCAGTATCCCGCCTGACCATCCTAAATTTTCCACTCTCTATCTCTCTCTTCCCCACCTCAATTCTTAACGGCACACCTTTCAACTCCCACTTGTTAATTTTAAATCCCAGGCTTTCCCCCTCCCGGGTATCCACCTTGACCCGCACATCCCCTAGATTATCAGCCAACTTCCGAGCTGCCGCTAACTCTTCTTCACCCGAAGTTACCGGAATAATCACCACCTGAACCGGGGCCACTCTAGGAGGCAAAACCAGCCCCGCATCATCTCCATGTGCCATGAGTAAGGCTCCAATAGACCGCGTGGTGAATCCCCAGCTGTTTTGCCATACAAACTGGCTTTGGCCCTGTTTGTCCTGGAATTTAATTCCTTGTGCCTTAGAGAAATTCTGCCCCAGATCATGACTGGTGCACCCCTGCAGGGCTTTGCCTTCCGGCATCAAAATTTCATAGGTCAAGGTTGCATCTCCTCCGGCAAATTTCTCACTTTCCGACTTTTTGCCGATAATTCCCGGAAGAGCCAAGAAGTCCCGGTAAATTTGAGCGTACATGTCAATGGCCCACTGCACTCTTTCTTGAGATTCCTGATGTGTAGCGTGCGCACAATGCCCCTCCTGCCACAAAAATTCCGTCGTCCTTAGGAATAAATACGTCCGCTTTTCCCATCTGACCACGTTATTCCACTGATTAATCAGCACCGGCAAATCCCGCCAAGATTGAATCCATTTGGCATAAGCTTGATACATAATCGTCTCACTAGTGGGCCTAACTATTAATTTCTCTTTTAGCTCCTCCCCGCCCCCAATGGTCACTACCGCCAATTGCGGGGCAAATCCCTCCACATGCTCTTTTTCTTTGCGCATCAACGACTCTGGAATAAACAAGGGAAAATAGGCGTTCTCCACTCCGCTTTTTTTAATTTCCTTATCCATCGCTTCCTGGATCAGCTCCCAAATGCGATAACCCGCCGGCCTAAAAATCATCGTTCCCTTAGCCGGCCCATAATCTGCCAATTCAGCCAGCAGCACTACCGCGTTATACCAATCCGATAAATTATCGGATTTTTTGGGAAGTTGCCTTTTTTCGTAAGCCATAGTTCAAGAATAACATTTCTTCTAAATAACTACGAGTCTGAATTATTTATCAAAATTACACGACCGTTAAAAAAATAAATTTATTTACTTGATATGCTCCTCTCGTGCTACAATTCTAGCAAATGGACAAGATTGACGAACTCCTCACCCGCGGGGTGGCTAATATTATCCCCGGCAAGGCCGAGCTGGCCAAAGTTTTGCGCTCCGGCAAAAAACTCAACGTGCCCCTGCGCAAACTTCAACAATTTGTGGAGCTGGGCCACCATGTCACCTTTTTGATCGGCGACTTTACGGCCCTGGTCGGCGACACTTCGGACAAAACCTCTGAAAGGCCACGCCTTTCGAAGCTGCAAATAGAAGAAAACTTCAAAACCTACAAACAGCAAGCCGAAAAAATTCTCGATTTTTCCCGCGTTACCGTCCGTTACAACAGTGAATGGCTAAAGAAATTAGGCGCCACCAATTTTATCGACCTGGCTTATCACTTTTCCCTCAACGATTTTATCTCTCGCGAACTCATTAAAAAACGCCTTGAGTCCGGCGGATCAGTCAAACTGCCTGAAGTTTTATATCCCCTGCTTCAAGGATACGATTCCCTAAATTTGGATACCGATGTCCAAGTCGGGGGCACAGATCAAACATTCAACATGCAAGCCGGCCGCACGCTCCTAAAAGATGTCAAAAACAAAGAGTCTTTTGTCATAACAAACGGGTTTTTAACCGGCACCGACGGCCGCAAGATGAGCAAGAGTTGGGGCGACGCTATCTGGCTGGACGACTCCCCCAACGATATGTACGGCAAAGTGATGTCCATTAAAGACGAACTTATTGCAAAGTGATGTCCATTAAAGACGAACTTATTCCCGAATACTTTTTGTTGGCGACTAAACTTCCAATTTCTAATTTCCAATCTCTAATTTCTAATTCAAGTCCCATGCAGGCTAAAAAACAGCTGGCCCATCAAATCGTTCTTGAATTACACAGCCAGCCTGCCGCCGACGCGGCCCAAGCCCACTTCGAATCCACCGTCCAAGCCGGGGAATTACCGACCGAAGTCCCCGAAATCAGCGTCAAATCCAAAAATATCGTCGACGTCCTCGTCGAATCCGGCCTCGCCTCTTCCAAATCCGAAGCCAAGCGCCTCATTGACCAAAAAGGCGTCAGGGTAGATAATAAGGCCGTATCCACTATGAACTATGAACTATCGACTAGTAACTCTATCGTTAGCGTCGGCTCCCGCAAGTTTATTAAAATAAAATGACCGGTCCATCTCCAATAGAACAAATTGTCACCGCTGCAGAGCAAGTCCAGAAATTGCCACCTTCTACTGCTAGAAAGCAGGGTAGAACTCTAATTGGGCTGGCTGCCGACTTGGTGGAGGAGCATCCAGAACACGCCGACCTAGCTGCCGCCGCTCTCAAAGATTCACTTGGTAAAGATGAAATTCTTCCCCAACAGCCAGACAAACCGAAGTAATCTTAGTTGCCTCCTCCATCTCCACCGCTCGTGAACCAGTCTCCACAACCACTCCAAGCCGATTTTATTGATCCATTCCGGCGGTAACTTGACCCGGCCGGTCAAATAATCGAACGCCCCCCCTACTCCCATTCCCACTTTAGCTTTGATCTTGCTACGATTTGCCCACAGCCACTTCTCCTGCCACGGCGCCCCATACGCCACTAATAAAATATCCGGTTTGTATTTATTTATTTTGGCAACTATTCTTTTACTCTCCCGCTCTCCTGCTCTTATACTCTTTTCCCCATCGTCATATGCACCACCATACTTTTTGGCCATTTCGGAAGCGACACGGCTGCCTAAGTAGAACACTTTATATCCTTTCTGTAACAAGGCTTCCACTATCCTTCGCCCCGGCACAATGTTTCTTACTCCCGCCAATTTTAAGCCCACTCCATCGGCAATGGCCAAATCCGCGCCGTTTAATATCTTTTTAAACTCCTCATCTTCTTGCGCCAGCATCACAAATTCCGGATTGACCGTCACAATTAGCTTCAATTTATGGTTTTTTCTCACAAATTCATCAACTTTTGTTAGCACTTCGACAAGCTCAGTGCTAGCCACCCCCACCCCCAGAACTTTGACCTTATTATGGCTCTGTTTTACCTGTGTGTCATTCATTTTAGCCTCGCCTATCACTATTATACCTCACCCTTTGCGTAACTCACCCGTCTCCCCTCTCTTACAGCGCAGCCACGAGTTTGCGAGAATTTAAGAGAGGGGAAAACCCGCAGGAGGAGGTGAGTTACTCCAGGTCATTAGAAATTAGAAATTAGTACTTAGATATTAGAGTATTATAGGTTCTCTCGGCCGCCATTTGCCAGCTAAAATCCTTTGTTCTTTGGTGACCCTTAGTTATAAGTTCCTTTCGTAACTTAGAACTATTTACGATTAGGGACAATTTGTCAAATATGTCAGATAGGTCATATGGGTCGAATAAAACTCCCGCATCCCCTACCACTTCAGCCAAAGCCCCACCATTACTCGACACCACCGGCACCCCAGCTGCCATGGCTTCCAGTACCGGCAGACCAAACCCTTCGCTGATACTGGGCTGGACATAGACCAGAGCATTCCCCAACAGACTATATCTCTCCGCTTCACTAGTATATCCAGTAGTGATTACCCCATGCTTCTTGGCCATCTCTACCACATCATCGTACATCCATCCCAATTTCCCGGCAATAGTGCTGAGTAGGCCTGGATTAACCTCTCCAAGTTTTTTCTGGGCTGCACCGTCCCCACGAACAATAAATATTGTTTGGATTTCAATCCCCACTTAGTTAATACCTCACCCTTTCGTCCCTCTCCTATTATAGGAGAGGGATTAGAGGGAGAGGTATTGGTAACGCCCTCATGAACTACATTTATCTTATTCCGGTCTGCCCCTAACCTTTCTATTAGTTGCTTTTTAGTAAACTCGCTCACGGCAATAATTTTTGTAGCGCTTCTCACTGCATACTGAGTACTTAGGGGCAAATACCATCTCTGCAGCCAATTCTCATAAGCCGGCAGCCACTCATATTCAATCCCGTGGATGGTTACCACAGTCCTGATTCCCGGCTTTCGTAAAATCGGCAGAGTATGGGCGGGCACCCACAGGCAATCCAAATTATCAGTCCATGTTCTCCAAGCCAAACCTATTTGGGTCCAGAGATACGGCAAAGAAATCTGCCGCATTTTATAACTCACCCCTCTCCCCTCTCTTACGGCGAAGCCACGAGCTTGCGAGAATTTAAGAGAGGGGTCCGCCGCAGCGGGAGGTGAGTTACGTGTATACAAAATCCATTCATGCTTCCTCGCTTCCGGCAGCTGCAAAATCCTGGTAATCACCTCATAGCTATACCGCTCCGTCCCTGTCGGATTTTCTACAAATGCTCTGGAAGCGTCAATGCCAATTCTCATCTTTTTACTATAGATCTTTTGTACAAATCAATGTTTTCCAAGGCCACTCCCGTCCCTCGCACCACGCACAGCAGGGCGTCTTCCGTCACATGGCACGGCACTCCCGTCAGCTCCGTCATCAACCGGTCCAAATGGCGCAGATTACTGGTACCTCCGCTCATCACGATCCCCTTATCGATAATGTCGCTGGCCAGCTCCGGCGGCGTCTCTTCCAGCACCCCCTTGGCCGCCCCGATAATAGCCAGGAGGGTGGGCCGGATAGCCTCGGTGATTTCCGTCGAAGTAATCGTCACCGCCCTTGGTAAACCTGTCACATTGTCTCGTCCTTTGACCTCCATTTCTTCTAATTTCTCCAAGACGATTGCCGACCCAATCTTGAGCTTTACGCCCTCTGCCGTCGTTTCTCCCACCAGCAGGTTATATTTACGCCGCAAGTAAGTGGCTATCGCTTCATCTATTTTATTCCCGGCTACTCTGACGCTTTTATGCACCACCACCCCGCCCAGAGATATCACCGCCGCCTCCGCCGATCCCCCCCCGATGTCCATAATCATATTTCCCGATGCCGCCGCTATGGGAATCTTAGCCCCGATAGCCGCCGCCAGCGGTTCATCAATCAGGTAGGCCACCTTGGCTCCCGCGGACAAAGTGGCGTCCAGGACCGCCCGCCGCTCCACCTGGGTCACTCCTGCCGGCACACAAATCATCACCTCCGGCTTAAATAGAAATACCCGCCCGCACACTTTCTGAATGAAATATCTCAACATCGCTTCCGTCACCGCGTAATCCGCGATTACTCCGTCCCGCATAGGTCTGGAGGCCACAATGTTTCCCGGCGTCCGCCCCAGCATTTCCTTGGCTTCCAATCCAACTGCCACCACTCGTCCGTCTTCCGCCCCCATGGCCACTACCGTCGGCTCATTCATGACAATTCCCTTCCCCGCTACCCACACCACCGTGTTAGCAGTTCCCAGATCAATGGCAATCCGCCGGGCAAACATATATAATTTGCGCTAATGCAGCGCACCCGAATTCTACTCTTACTGACAAGTCTTATTCTAGTACCACTTTGTACATATTTTGTTATTCTTTTCGCCCGCGGTTACCGTCTCAATTGGCAACGTAAACAACTATCTCCTACCGGCCTATTGGTGGCCACTTCCCTGCCTGATGGGGCCCAAATCTACCTTAACGGCCAGCTCTCCTCCGCCACTAACACCACCCTCAATCTGGCTCCCGGCACCTACAAGGTAGAAATCAAGAAAGAAGGTTTCTCTCCCTGGGCCAAAACCCTCAAAGTCGAAGCTGAAATCGTCACCCGGGCCGCCGCCACCCTCTTCCCTTCCGTTCCTTCTTTCAAAGCCATTACTGCTTCCGGCGCCCAGAATCCCACTCTTTCCCCCGACGGCACTAAATTGGTCTTTACTAATAAAACTAAATCCTATTTACTGGATCTTTCCGAGTCTCCCCTGGGTCTGATCAATCGTGACATTAAGGAAATTCCCTCCACTTCTTCCGCCTGGAAAATCCCTGCCAAAGTTGATCCCCTGCCCACCCTGTCCCAAACCATGCAAGACATTCTGGCCACGGCGGCTGCCTCCTTGATTTGGTCGCCCAAAGAAAATAAGCTCCTGTACACCGCTACCGCTTCCGCCACTATCCCCGACAATCTTATCAAGCCTCTCCCCGGCTCCTCCACCCAACCCCAATCCCGGGCGTTAGCCGAGGGACAAATTTACGTTTATGATCTGGAAGAGGACCGCAACTTCAATATCCAATATCCAATATCCAATATCCAATGGTTTCCGGACTCTAACCATCTCGTTTACGCTGAAAAGGGCAAGGTCACTATTTTAGAGTACGACGGACAAAATCCTACCGTCGTCTACGCCGGCCCCATGGAAAACTCCTTCGCTTTCCCCTACCCCTCCGGCAAACAGCTTCTGATTCTGGCCAATCTCTCTCCCAATTCCAAAACCTCCGTCCCCAACCTCTACGCCGTCAGCCTGCGCTAACGCACATTTTGCCGGGCTTTATACAATCGCTCGCTCAACCCGCCGCTCTCTAAAAACTCTTTCTCCACCGCCTGAATCTGCCGATCCAGCAAGAAATTTGTCTGATGAATGACACACAACAGACAATTCGCAGCTGATTCCGAATTGTCCATATATGTCATATAAGTCTTATAGGACTTATCGGACTTATAACCGAGTTTCCGAATCTCCAGAATCCTGGGATCCTCTTTTGGCCACAAGACCAAGCCGTGTTGCCGCAGAAAATCCTCCGCATCTGCTAACGCTTCTTCCAAGCTAGCCCGAGCCACCCCCAATAGTTTTAACTCGGTCTTTTTGGAAGTTCCTGAAGCCATGCTGGCTTCCACAATATTTTGCTTCCCGGACCGCAAAGCCTGCACAATTTGATCGTGGGTTCGAGACCTAGTCCCAATATATTTATTGGCAAACTCTAGCCCGAAATCAAAGGCTATCGTCGCCAGCTGGTATGACAAAAGCTTCCGGTAACCGCCATGCGGTGGGAGAACCATATATGTCATATAAGTCCAATATGACATATATGACGTATAATTACCACGAGTCCCCATAGCTCAACGGACAGAGCAGAGGTTTCCTAAACCTCCGATGGAGGTTCAATTCCTCCTGGGGACACCGGGGATTAGCGCAGCTGGTAGCGCGCGTCGTTCGGGACGACGAGGCCGGCGGTTCGAATCCGCCATCCCCGACTAAACCAAATCTCCCCCCACCAGCACAAAGCTCTTAAACACTCCCCAGAAGTCAAATTTCTCATTTTTTACTACAGGCTTAAACGTAATTTTTAATTTTCTTTTTGAAGTTTTTCGAAGCGTCATACTCCATTAAAGACGCTTCTCCATTCTCTTGTCAATAGCCAAAAAACAAATTGTGCTCAATACTCGGAATTTAGAATTTAGGATTTAGGATTTATATTACAGGTCCTCTCCGATTCTTTTATAGTCATATATCTCTTTCTCTTTAAACCACAACTTCCTTTCAAACACTGCTTCTTCAGCAGATCCTGACGCGTGTATTAAATTTTTCGTTGACCTTTTGGCCAAATTTGATCCCATGGCAGATTCAAATGAATAATCCCCTCTTATTGTTCCCGAAGCCGCTACCTGCGGAAAAGTGTGCCCGATCATTTTTCGTACAATCTCCACCGCATTTTCTCCTGACATCAACATTGCCACTACCGGACCAGAAGACAAAAACTCCATATTCCACTTCCGCACCAGTTTCCCAATCTTCACCGGATCCTTAGTTCCCAAAGTTTCCCCAGCATCTAATCCATACTTCTGGTAATTTTCCAAAGTCTTCACCCCCACAGACTTGTGATACTCTTCTTCATCTTTGTAATGTTTTCCCACATGTTCTGCGTCCACCCAGATCATCTTCATGGCCATAATTTTTAGACCCACCCTCTCAAACCGACTCACAATATCTCCTACTAGTCCACGTTTCACCCCATCCGGCTTAATGAGAACCACTGTCTTTTGCTCAAAATTCATGATTTTATTCTACTAAATAACTATCATCTTGAAAACCCCAATTTCTTACAAATAAACACGGCCGTTGAAATTTGTAAGAAAAGCTATACCCGCAAAAGCCGCAGCAGCTTTTCTTCCTTCTTTTTCTCCACCGGTCCCACCACCGCCAGATTTAACTTTTCGGTCCTGAACAAATCTTGCGCCACTTGCCTCACCTCTTCCGCCGTTACTCCCATTAATCTATCTATTACAGTATCATAATCCATCACCTCTTCCGGCCGGTCCAGGGCTTGCCTGGCATACCAGTTCATTTGCCTGACCGGGTTCTCCATGGAATACAAAATCGGCCCCCGCACCTTTTCCTTAACAGCCTCCAGCTCTTTCTTATTTAGCTTAATCTGCTTAATTCTTCTTAATTCATTTAGTATGCCCTCAACTGCTCCCTCCAACTTATCGATATTCACCCCGGCGTACACATCCCACTCCCCCGTGTCCTGCCATCTGGATTCAGACGCATGCACCGCGTAGCACAACCCCCGCTTCTCCCGCAGTTCCATAAATAATCTCGAAGACAGCCCCTGGCCCAAGTAAGACGTCAATAAAGTTAAAGCAAACCTGCGGGGGTCCGTCACGTTCACCCCCCTAACTCCCAGTTCCACATGAGCTTGGTTGGCCAGCTTTTTATTTTGCACTTTAAATGCGGCCGCATTTTGCTTGTCAATAAAAGGCTGGCACAACCCGGCTTTCTCTTTCGCCAACCCCCCAAACCAATCTTCAATCAAATCTCTAATTTCTAATTTCCAATTTCTAATTTCTCCGGCCACGGCCACGACTATGTTATCACTCTTATACTGTGACTGATGATAGCGCAAGAAATCAGCTCTGGATAGGCTTTTTATGACCTCCGGTTGGCCCAGAGTCATCCACCCCAAAGCATTATCAGGAAACATTAGCTTTTGCAAAGCTTCCCCCGCCAATTCATCCGGCCGGTCATTCCGGCGTTGGATTTCTTCCAGAATCACCCCTCTTTCTATTTGCAAATCCTTGTTCGGGATAGTGGGATACAAGGCCAGCTCTTTGACCATCTCCAGCCCCTGCCGCCACCTGTTGCTGGGCAGTTTGCACCAATAAGCCGTAGCGTCCACATCCGTCCAGGCGTTCTGGATCGCCCCCAGCCCCTCCAGATAGCTGGTATCTTTATGGGTCGGAAATTTCTTAGTCCCCTTAAACACCATATGCTCCAAAAAATGCGAAATCCCATTATTCTTTGTATCTTCGTACCTGCTCCCTGTTCCTATATATACCCCCACCGCCACCGACTGCACCCCACTCATCGGCACCAGCACCACTCTCACTCCGTTTTTCAGCCTATAAAATTCAAAATTAGCCATCACTTGACACCCAAGTATATCATTACTTTGTTCTCCCGCACTTGCAAAATTCCCGACTCCACATTGAACTCCCGGCTCTTCTTGTCCGGAGTTTTAATTATCAGCTTCTTAGAAATAATAGAGATGAAATTGGCATGTTCCGGCAGGATGTCAAAAGGGCCCTTTACATTCCGCCCCGTTACGGCTGCCGCCTCCCCTTCCCAGAC
>Ga0075750_108_pt1 | contig 23444 bp, 27 predicted proteins | sample RifGroB1_FD_68442 | JGI IMG/M metagenome (GOLD analysis project Ga0075750, IMG submission 68442)
CGGCGTGACCTATAAATACATAGTGCGCAACATTACCGAAGTTGACCCCTCCCAAATTGAAGTTTTAGCCCAGCGCTATGATAAAAACGAGCTGACTCTAATAACTTGTGTTCCCCTAGGCACTTATCTGCGCCGCTTCGTCGCCCGCGCCGAACTGGTAAACTAGCCTTGAAAGGCCACGCCTTTTTGATACGATTTGATATAGAGGAGCGTGTCTACTCCAATCCCGCCTGAAAAGTGGGATTTTTTATTTAACAATTAAAATGCGACCGCATTAAAATTGTTAATATAGGGAGTTATTTGTTATCATTGTTTCAATGAACTATTTGGGAATTGATTATGGAGCGGCGAGAGTGGGAGTGGCGTTGGCTATTGGGCCGTTGACTGAACCGCTGGCCACAGTTAAGACCATCAAAGCACTTCAGTCAATTAAATTGCTGATTAGTAAACATAATATAGATGGTATTGTAGTGGGGGATTGTCCGGAAAGTTTTTTAGACAAATTGTCGGAGTTAGCAATTGTGCATAAAGTTGACGAGACTCTTTCTTCTCACGACGCCTAAGTCCAAACGACGCAATTTGGAACACGCGGCGTCTGCAACTATAATATTACAAGGATGGCTGGATCAAAACCTGGATACGAGTATCTAATCACTTACCAAAACTCGATAGAAGTCTACGATCTGACTATTCAATTTTGCGACAGGTTTCTTTCCGGAAGGGAATATCTACGAACCAGAGAACAGATGGTTCAAGCCGCCAGATCTAGCAAGCAGTGTATTGTTGAGGGCTACCTCCAAAAAAGCCTCAAGGGTTATATTAAACTTTTAGGAGTAACCAGGGGGTCTAACGAAGAACTGCTTAAAGATTATGAAGACTTTGCCCGAACCCGAGAACTGACAATTTTACCCAAGTGGGATAAGGGGGGTAAACGGGACAATCTTAACCCATTTATCCCTCTTAATTATTCGGCCAACCTTATTAGAAGAACCAACTATCTTTTAGATAGACAGATAAGGTCTCTGGAAGAGAAATTTATCAAAGAAGGAGGCTATACAGAGGGAATTTTTCGCAAGCGCCTTGACTGGAAATCTAAAACCCGTTAAAGTCACCAGTGATGTTCAAAAACGTCATCGCCCCTGTCCAGGCCTGGCTTCTCTCTCAAGGCCGTTGTGTGGGCTGTGGTACCGATCTCTCCTTGGGCAAATCTATAAAACACTCTAAAGGCACTAAAATATTGAGGAGGTCTAAAATCGTGAAGCTCCTGGCCGGTTCGTTTGTTCTTCTCACTTTAACCGCTTTATTGGGCTTTACCTGGTGGACCCGCCAGCTTTCTCCTCTAGATCCTGCTTCAGATCTTCATCGCTCTTTCATCATTACTCCCGCCCAGTCGGCCTCTGCCGTCTCCCAGGCTCTTTTTGCCCAAAAATTTATCCGCTCGGCTCAAGTGGCCAAGATATACTTTATATTTTCCGGCCTGGACAAAAAAATTAAAGCGGGGACTTATCTTATTTCTTCTGGTACCGGTCTCAAAAACCTCCTCACTTCACTGACCGCCGGTCCTAGGGACATTTGGGTCACCATTCCGGAGGGTTGGCGCCGGGAGCAAATTGCCGCCCGCCTAGCTTCCAATCTGGAGAATTTTGATACTACTACTTTTTTGTCTCTAACCGCCACTCTTGAAGGCCGTCTCTTTCCCGATACCTACCTCATTCCCACCTACGCCACGCCGGCAGATATTGTGGACACTATGGTTTCTACTTTTGACCGTAAAGTAGGCCCCATCGACCCGGATATTCTGATTTTGGCTTCACTGGTTGAGCGGGAAACCAGAACTGTAGCCGATCGTCCCATCGTAGCCGGGATTCTTCTCAAACGTCTTAGGGCCGGCTGGCCCCTTCAGGTAGACGCCACTGTCCAGTATGCCCGCGGCGATTGGTCTCCTGTTACAGATACGCGTTATCCTTCCATCTACAACACTTACATCTATCCTGGCTTTCCCCCCACTCCCATTGCCAATCCTGGCTTAGCCTCCATTGAAGCCGCCCGCTCTCCCCGAATTTCGCCTTACTGGTTTTATCTGCACGCCCCCGACGGGACCACTCATTATGCCGTCACTATCGAAGAACACAATTTGAACATTGACAAATATCTTACCCGCTGATAAAGTCAGGCTAGCTTAGAAACCCCGAACGGTAGAGATACCGGAGGGGTCTTTTGCGCTATAGAGAAGCAAATGCCAGTATCTCGCCGTTACATTTGGGGACAGGAACCCGCCCACCTTCCTCCCCTCAATCTGACTCAGATTCAATTGGACTCGTGGCAGTGGTTTATTAGCGATGGAATTAAAGAAGCTGTTGCTGAAATTTCCCCTGTCGAGGATTTTACCGGCAAGAACTGGCTTCTGGAATTTGGGGCTTACTCCGTGGAAAAGCCTAAAATTACTCCCCAACACGCTATTCGTAAAGGCCTGACTCATTCTTCTGCCCTGCGCGTTGCGGCCAAGCTGACCAACAAGCAAACCCGCAAAACCACTGCCAGCGAAGTCTTTCTGGGTGATATTCCGCAAATGACCAGCCGCGGAACTTTCATCGTCAATGGCGTAGAGCGGGTAGTCGTCAACCAAATCGTGCGTTCTCCCGGAGTCTACTTTGGAGCCGAACTGGACGCGGCCTCCGGCAAACTTTTGCATACCGCCGAGTTGCGGCCCATCCGCGGCACTTGGCTGGAATTTGAAACTGCCCGTTCCGACGTTATTTACATCAGGATTGACCGCCGGCGCAAATTCTTAGCCACCACCATTCTCCGGGCTATGGGTCTGTCGGAATTTCCTGAAGGCCTGGAAGCTGCAGCGGCCAAAGACACTACCAAAACTACCGAAGACGCCCTCATCGAAGTTTATAAAAAGATGCGCCCCGGAGAACCCATTGTTCTGGAAAACGCCCAAAAACTTTTGTACGACCTGTTTTTTAATCCCCGCCGTTACGACCTGGGCGCAGTTGGCCGTTACAAAATAAACCGCCGTCTGGGCGGAATTTCCGACTCCAGAATTCTTACCCGCGACGATTTAGTAGCCGCCATTAAATATCTTATCAGTCTGTCTCAAGGCCAGGGTTACACCGACGATATCGATAATCTGGCCAACCGCCGTGTCCGCCGGGTGGGAGAAATTGTCGTTCAAACCGCTTTTCGCGAAGGCCTGCTGCGCCTGGAACGGGCTATCCGCGAAAAAATGAGCTTGGTTTATACCGAGGAGTTGATTACCCCTACCCAGCTGGTCAACGCCCGCCCGGTCATTTCCGCCATCAACCAATTTTTCCGGAGCTCCCAACTATCCCAAATTTTGGATCAGACAAATCCCTTATCCGAGATAGACCATCTCCGCCGCTTGTCCGTTTTTGGCCCCGGCGGCCTGACCCGGGAACGGGCCTCTTTCAGCATCCGCGATATCAACGCCTCCCAATATAGCCGCATTGACCCGGTCCGCTCTCCGGAAGGTCCGAATATCGGCCTGATTACTTATTTGTCTCTGTATGCCCGAATTAATGAATATGGATTTTTAGAAGCTCCATACCGCCGGGTTATAAAGCGCCGGGTGACAGACGAAATCGTGTATTTAACTGCAGACGACGAAGAACAGTATCGGATCTCTTCCAGTGACATGCGGGTAGACAGTAAGGGCTATATTTTGGATAAGTGGTTGCCTATCCGCCACGCCAATATCTTCACCGAAGGCCCGGCCTCCCAAGTTGATTTCGTAGATGTGGTCGCCCGGCAGGTGGTGGGTACCTCCGCCTCCCTTATTCCCTTCCTGGCCAACGACGCGGCTAACCGGGCCCTGATGGGCACTAACATGCAATCTCAAGCTGTGCCCCTGCTTTCCCCCTCCGCTCCTATAGTGGGCACCGGCATGGAAAAAGAGGTCGCCGCTGCCATGGGCTGGGCAATTTATGCCACCTATTCTGGGACAGTCGCCTACGTGGACGCCAATAAAATCATAATTAAATTGGATAAAAAACCCCAAAACCCCGCTGGCTGTGAAGAAGTTGTCTTCCAGGAAAATTTGCAGACTTTCTATCTCACCAAGTTCAAGCGGACTTCCCACAGCACCAACTTTTCTCAAACCCCGGTTGTCTCTCCGGGCCAAAAAGTTACCCCCGGTACTCTTTTAGCCGATGGTCCGGCTACCGAGAACGGAGAAATCGCCCTCGGCCAAAATCTGCTCATCGCTTACGCTTCATATGACGGTCTGGGTTACGAAGACGCTATAGTTATTTCGGATAGGTTAGTCACTCAAGATCTGCTCACGTCTATTCATATTGAAAAGTACGAAGCCGACGTAGTAGACACTAAGCTTGGACCAGAGGAACCAACCCGGGACATTCCCAACGTCGGCGAAAGCTATCTGGCCAACCTCGACGAAGGCGGCTTTGTCACGGTCGGGAGTGAAGTCCGCCCCAACGATATTTTGGTCGGTAAAATCGCCCCCAAAGGAGAGACCGAGCTTTCGGCCGAAGAGCGGCTGCTGCGGGCTATCTTTGGTGAAAAAGCCCGCGACGTCCGCGACACTTCCTTGCGCATGCCCCACGGCGAACGGGGGATAGTGGTTGACGTGCACATTTTGGACCGTGAAGCCGGAGACGAACTGCCCCCCGGTACCAGTAAACGGGTGGTCGTCAAAGTAGCGCAACTGCGAAAAATTACTGTCGGGGATAAACTGGCCGGCCGGCACGGCAATAAAGGCGTCATCAGTAAAATTGTTCCGGTAGCAGACATGCCCCATCTGGCTGACGGCACCCCGGTGGATATTATGATTTCTCCTCTTTCGGTTCTGGCCCGGATGAATCTGGGACAGCTTCTGGAAGCCCGTTTGGGCTGGGCCATGAGAAAACTGGGTCAAACCGTGGCTGTTCCGGTTTTTGAGAGGGTATCGGAGGATCAAATTGCCCACAGCCTTATCAAAGCCGGCCTGCCTGTTTCCGGAAAGGCCCCTCTTATTGACGGCCGGACCGGCTTGGCTTACGAACAAACCTCGGTGGTGGGTATCGGCTATATCCTCAAGCTCCATCATATGGTGGAGGACAAAACCCACGCCCGTTCTACTGGTCCCTACTCCCTGATTACCCAGCAGCCCCTGGGAGGCAAAGCCCAGATGGGCGGCCAGCGCCTGGGAGAAATGGAAGTTTGGGGTCTGGAAGCTCACAAAGCCGCCGCCACTTTGCAGGAAATGCTGACTATCAAGTCCGATGACGTCGTCGGCCGGGCCAAAGCTTTTGAAGCCATCGTCAAGGGCACGGAAATTCCCAGCGCCTCCGTTCCCGAGTCCTTTAACGTTTTGGTCAAGGAACTGCAAAGCTTGGGTCTGCAAGTTATTCCCCAAGGCGTCCAGCTTAAAGCAAATGACAACTAAACCCAGCGATCACCAAGACTCGTTCAAAAACATTCTCGACTTCACCAGTTTGCAAATCAAGCTGGCTTCTCCCGAGATTATTAAAATGTGGTCCCACGGTGAAGTCACCAAGCCGGAGACCATTAACTACCGCACTCTCCGCCCCGAAAAAGACGGCCTATTCGACGAACGGATTTTTGGTCCGGTCAAGGATTGGGAATGCTATTGCGGCAAATATAAGCGCATCCGCTACAAGGGTATCATTTGCGATAAATGTGGAGTGGAAGTCACCCAGTCCCGGGTCCGCCGTGAGCGGATGGGGCACATTACCCTGGCCTGTCCGGTGGCTCACGTCTGGTATTTCAAAGGTGCTCCCTCTAAACTGTCTCTCCTTTTAGACGTGGCTCCCAAAGCCCTGGAATCGGTTATGTATTTCGCCCAGTTTATCGTCACCTCTGTCGATGTCAAAGAGCAGGCCATGATTCTCGACCGGCTGCAAAAACAGTCTCAAGAAGCCAGGGCTAAAATTAAGTCTGATACTGCGGACAAAATAGCCGCTTTGCAGACGGAATCGGAGAAAGATCAGAAAGCTTTGCAAACCTCCGGTCTCAACGAGGACGCCCGGGGACTGGCAGAAAGCCAACTTCAGCTCAAGCTTAAACAACAGGCCCAGAGCCTGCGCGACGCCGAGGCGGCCGAAGACCAGGCCACTCTGGCCCTTTATCAACGTTTGTCAGATATAGTCAAAAACCTCAAACTTGCCAGTATCCTCACCGAAGAGGAATATCTCAAGCTAGGGGATCACAAAGCCGCTGATTTTCTAGAGGTGGGCATGGGTGCCGAAGCGGTCTTGGCTGTCATAGCCCAAATTAATCTGGATGAATTAGCCTCCGGGCTGCGTCGGGAGGTTACTTCTACCACTGGCCAGCGGCACATCAAGGCCACTAAGCGCTTGCGGGTGGTAGACGGTCTGCGCCGAGCCGGGGTCGCCCCGGCTTGGACAATTCTCAAAGTCCTGCCGGTTATTCCTCCCGATCTGCGTCCCATGGTCCAGCTGGCTGGCGGCCGTTTTGCCACCTCCGATCTCAATGACTTATACCGCCGGGTAATTAACCGCAACCACCGCCTCAAACACCTTATAGATTTAGGGGCCCCGGAAATTATCTTAAGAAACGAAAAGCGCATGCTCCAGGAAGCTGTGGACTCCCTCATCGATTCCGCTCAACACACTAGAATTGTTTCCCGTCGGCTGGCCGCCACCCGCTCCCGCTCTCTGTCAGACATGCTCCGCGGCAAGCAGGGGCGCTTCCGGCAAAACCTTCTGGGCAAGCGGGTAGACTATTCCGGCCGGTCTGTAATTGTAGTCGGGCCGGAACTCAAACTTTCCCAATGCGGTCTGCCTAAGGACATGGCTCTGGAAATGTTCAAACCCTTCGTTCTTCGGCAAATGATTGTCCAGGATCTGGCTCCCAACGTCAAGAGCGCCAAAAATATTCTCGAGGCCCGCCCTCCGGAAGTTTTCGATATTCTTGAAGAGATAACTAAGAATCACCCTGTTATTCTCAACCGGGCCCCCACCCTGCACAAACTGTCCATCCAGGCCTTTTACCCCATTCTTATTGAGGGATCTGCCATCCGTATTCATCCCTGCGTCTGTGCCGGTTTTAACGCCGATTTTGACGGAGACCAAATGGCCGTCCATGTCCCCATTGGCGCCGCCGCCATCGCCGAAGCCAAGGCTTTGATGATGCCGGAGCAAAATTTAAGGAAACCTGCCGACGGCACTCCGGTGTCTATTCCCTCTACTAAAGAAATGGCTCTGGGTAATTACTATCTAACTTCTATAGATTCCGTTCTTCCCGTTTATCCGTCCCCCCTGGCTTGGGAAGAGGCCGTTCGGGCTTATCATATGGGTTATCTCAAATTGCGCCAGCCAGCCCAAATTCAAATCAACGCCGCTTCTGTGATAGAGACTACCGTCGGCCGCCTGTTTTTCAACTCCATTTTGCCCGCAGGTTTACGTTTCGTAAACGAACCCGTCCGCCGCTCCACCGTGGTCTCCCTCTTTGTCAAAGCTTTCCAGCTTTATTCTACAGAAATTGTGGTGCAGCTGATAGACAGCATTAAAAATTTGGGCTTCTGGGCCGGCACTCTCTCCGGTCTTTCCGTCAGCATCACTGACTGTGTTGTTTCCCCCGACCGCGATCAAGTTATTGCCGCCGCCAACGAAGCAGTATCTGAAATCGAGCAAAACTTTACCTCCGGCCTGATTACTGCCGAAGAAAAAAAGCGTTTGTCCCAGGAAGTCTGGCTGGAAACCACTGACAAACTGGCGGATATAACCTGGCAGTTAATCGATAAGGCCAACCCCATTCATCTGATGGTAGACGCCCAAGTCGGCCGCGTTTCCCGCGAGCAGGTCAAGCAGTTATCCGCCATGCGGGGATTAGTAGTTGATCCTCTGGGTAACATCGTAGACCTGCCTATTAAAAGCAACTATCGTCAAGGTTTCTCTACTTTTGAATACATTTCTGCTGCCCGCGGTGAACGTAAAGGACTATCCGATACCGCTATCCGGACCGCCGACGCCGGCTATTTGACCCGCCGTTTAGTGGACGTGGCCCACGACGCCATCATCCGTCTGGAAGACTGCGGCACTTCTTCCAGTTTGACTATCAGCCGTCACGACCGCCGGCCCAAATTTTTCTTAGTTCGGCTTTTTGGCCGGATTTTGGCCGCGGATGTTGCCAATATCCCTGCCGGAACTCTGTTAGACGCATCTCACCTGGCTATTATTGAGGCCAAAAACATCGACCAGGTAGCTATTCGTTCCACTCTGACCTGCAATGCTCCGTATGGGCTGTGCGCCAAGTGCTACGGGCTAAACCTGGCTAGCATGGCCATGGCCCAAATCGGTGACCCCGTGGGCGTCGTAGCCGCCCAAAGTATTGGTGAGCCCGGCACCCAGATGACTCTGCACGGCAAGCGCGGTTCCACCTCTGCCGGCGGGATAGACGTCACCCAGGGATTGCCCAGAGTAGAGGAACTTTTTGAGGCCCGGACTCCCAAATTAGTCTCGCCTTTAGCCGAGATTTCCGGTAAAGTCGAGCTGGTCGAAACTGACTCCGGCTACAAGATCCGCATCAGAAATACCAGCGTCAAACCCATAGAAGAGCGGGAGTATTTGATTCCCTTAACTGCCGAACTCAAAGTCGGCGATGGAGATTTAGTTACCACCGGCACCCAATTGGCCGCCGGATCAATAGACATCAAAGAGGCGCTCGAAGTCCGCGGCCTGCGGGGAGCCCAGGAATATCTCATCGAAGAAATTCAATTAGTCTACGAATCTCAAGGAATTCCTATTCATGATAAGCATTTTGAAGTCATTGTCCGCAAGATGTCAGACCGGGTCCGGGTGCTGACTTCGGGAGATACCACTCTTTTGCCGGGAGACATTGTCGACCGTTTCACTTTCGAGACCGAAAACGCCCGTGTTTTGGCCGCCGGAGGTGAGCCCGCTACCGCTCAAGTGGTCATTCTGGGCATCACCCGTTCTGCTCTCAAAACCGGCTCCTGGCTTTCCGCCGCCTCGTTTATCGAGACTACTTCTCAACTGGCCGACGCCGCTATCGAAGGCCGGATTGACCCTCTCCTGGGGTTAAAAGAAAATGTTATAATTGGCCGCCTCATTCCGGTTTCTCCCGAGAGGGCAGGTTATGCCAACAATTAATCAACTTATCCGTTTCGGCCGGACAGCTAAGGCCAAAAAAGTCCAGGCCACCGCCCTACGCCGTTCTTTTAATACTAAAGACCGGAAATTTGTGCAAACGGTAAATCCTTTTAAGAGGGGAGTGGTTACTTTGGTTAAAACCATGACTCCCAGAAAGCCAAATTCGGCTCTGCGCAAAGTAGCCCGGGTCCGCCTGTCCAATAAAATGGAAGTTACCGCTTATATTCCCGGCATTGGCCATACTCTGGCCGAACACGGCATTGTTCTGATCCGCGGAGGCCGGGTTAAAGATCTTCCCGGGGTTAAATACCATATCGTGCGGGGCAAATATGACGCGTCCGGAGTAGACAACCGCCGTCAAGGCCGGTCCCGTTACGGAACCAAAGCCACGGCTGGCCCGCAAACCGCCGCTGCCAGCTAAACATATGAGATCGCATCCCGCTAGCCCCAGACCAAAGACCATTGACCCGATCTATCCTCACGTCCTGGTCACCCAACTCATCAACGGTCTGATGCGCGATGGCAAAAAAACGGTGGCCCAAAAACAAGTTTATGCGGCTTTCACCTTGCTCAAGACCGCCAGCCAACCCGATCCACTAGTCTCATTTCTGCAAGCTATGGAGAACCTCCGTCCCCAAATGGAAGTCCGGGCCCGCCGCATTGGCGGGGCCGCCTATCAAGTGCCTTCCCCGGTCCGGGGACCGCGCAAAGATTCTCTGGCCATCCGCTGGCTGATTGCCGCCGCCCGGGACCGCTCCAATAGCCAATATCATACTTTTGCCGCCAAACTGGCCGCCGAAATTACCGATGTCCTGGCCGGCACCGGGGCCGCTTATAAGAAAAAGTTAGATATGCACAGGATGGCCGAGGCCAACAAGGCCTTCGCCCATTTTAGGTGGTAGTCTTTTAGACTATGGCTCGCTACACCGGACCCAAAAATCGTCTTTCCCGAAGAGAAGGGATGGATCTTTTTGGAAAAGGCAACAAGTTACGCCGGGCCGCTGTTCCTCCCGGCCAGCACGGTCCCAAAGGTGTCCGCCGGCTGTCCGACTATGGGGCCCAACTGCGGGAAAAACAAAAATGCAAGCGTCTCTACGGCCTCTTGGAAAAACAATTCCACCGCTATTATAAAGTGGCAGGTGCAACTTTTCTCGCCCTTCTGGAAACCCGCCTGGATAACACCGTTTACCGTCTGGGTTTTACCCCTACCCGGGCCATGGCCCGCCAGCTGGTTGGCCACTATCATATTTTGGTCAATTCCCAACCCGTTAATATCCCTTCATACCAAGTCCGCCCCGGCGATATTATCACGGTCGGTCCCAAAATCCAGCTTCCAGTTTCCGATATTCCACCTTCCGTTCCTGTATGGCTCTCTCGTCAAGCCCTGGTCGGAAAAGTCGAACGCCTGCCCGGGCGGGCAGATATTGATACTAGCATAAATGATCAACTTATAGTAGAATATTATTCGCGATGATACCGCAATTTACCGTTTCCCAAAATAAAAACCAGTTCATTATTGAACCCTTGCCGCCGGGTTACGGCCATACTCTCGGCAACGCTTTGCGCCGCACCCTGTATACTTCTATTCCCGGCGCCGCTATCACGTCGGTGAAGTTCGGCGGGATCCGCCACCAATTCACCGCCATCGGCGGTGTCCGTGAAGACGTGGTCCAGCTAATTCTCAACCTTAAACAGGTTCGCTTGTTTTACTCCGGAGCGGAGCCGATGCAAATCAGTCTAGATGTCAAAGGCCCGGGTGAAGCCAAGGCCGGAGATTTTAAACTTCCCGCTACCGCCTCCATCGCCAACCCGGATTTTGTTTTAGCCCATCTGGCAGATAAAAATACCAAGCTGGAAATTTCCGCCACCGTTGAATCCGGTTTGGGTTACTCTCCCGCCGAAGAGCGCCAAACTTCAACCGTTGGCGTCATCCCCGTCGACGCTACTTTTTCTCCCGTCGTCCTGGTTAACTACGGCGTGGAAGCCACCCGCGTCGGCCGGGTTACCAATTTTGACCGGCTGATTTTGGAAATTACTACCGACGGCACTGTTTCTCCCGAATCCGCTCTTAAGACCGCCGCCCAGACTCTGGTAGATTTTTTCTCCGGCATTGTCAAACCTCAATCGGCTCAGTCTGCTCAATCAGCTCAATCTGCTCAGTCTGCTACCGTGCCCGGTTCCATCTTCTCCGTCGAAGAGCTGGATCTGCCCACCCGCATTGCCAATGCCCTGCAAAAAGCCGGATTTGACACCATTTCTTCTCTTATCTCCACTTCCAAACCAGAGCTGTCTAAAGTTAAAAATCTGGGAGCCAAGTCAGTCAAAATAATCGAACTCGCTCTGCGTGACCGCGGCTTCGAGTTCTCTCTATAATGTTATCCCGGGATACTAATCAACGTCAAGCCCTGCTTAAAGGTCTGGTAGGAGCTCTTATCCGTTCCGAAGCCATCGAAACCACCGAGGCCAAAGCCAAAGCCGTGCGCGGACTGGTAGACAGTCTAGTGACTGCCGCCCGCAAGGGGACACTGGCCGGTACCCGTCAGGTTGAGAAAGTGGTGGCCGATAAAGATTTGGTCCACAAACTGGTTCACGAGATTGCCCCCCGTTTTAAATCCCGCCCCGGCGGCTACACCCGGCTCATAAAAACCGGCCGCCGTTCCGGTGATAACGCCCCTCTGGTGCGCATGGAGTTTGTGAAATGAAGACGTATTCTCCCAAAGTTTCCGAGATTCACCGCGACTGGCACCTGGTGGACGCTTCCGGTCAAATCCTGGGTCGGCTGGCTACTCAAATCGCCATTTGGCTGAGCGGCAAACACAAGCCCGTTTTTGCGTCCCACCTGGATATGGGAGATAACGTCGTTATTGTCAACGCCGCCAAAATTGTCGTTACCGGCCACAAAGCCCATGCCAAAGTTTACTATCGTCATTCCGGCTACCCGGGGGGGTTAAAAGTTACTGCTTTTGCCAAAGCTAAACCGGAAGATATAATCAAACACGCGGTTGCTGGTATGTTGCCCAAAAACAAATTGCATGATCCCCGTCTCTTGAGGTTACATATCTATGCCGGTGAAACTCACCCTTATGGCCAGCACTTCGAGTAATCGTAAGATAGACAAAATAATTGCCGCTGCCATCGGCCGCCGCAAGACATCGGTTGCTTCGGTCCGCCTGTTTTCAGGCACTGGCGAAATGACAGTCAACGGTAAACCTATTTCTCAATATTTCCCGGGGCCAGTAGCCAAAACCCGTTACCTTTTGCCTTTTGTCACATCGGCTGTCAGCAAATACACCGCCTCTATCAAAGTCCATGGGGGCGGTTTGTATGGCCAATTAGACGCCGCAGTTTTAGGTTTGTCCCGGGCTTTAGTTGCCGCCGGTGACAAATTCAAGTCACCACTGCGCCAAGCCGGTTTATTAACCCGCGACTCCCGCACCCGCCAGCGCCGGATGATCGGCATGGGCGGCAAAGCCCGCCGCAAGCGCCAGAGTCCAAAGCGCTAAGCGATTCCTCACGGGGCACTTGACAACAATGACCATGGTGTGTAACATGAGTGTGTATGCTACAAAGGAGACAAGTAATAATGGATGACAAGATTTGGTTGGAATTGGCCTACTGGGCCAGAGAACAAGGGAAGTCCGCTTCAATGGTAGCCAGAGAGTGGTTAGCAGAGAAGCTGACGGAAAAAAAGAGCAGGAAAGCTAAAAAGAAGGTTAACGCGGCCCGGGTGTTTTTGGAGATGGCCAAAAGAGCGGAAAAGTTTGGTCTAAAAGGGTCAAGGGATTCATCAACTAATGATGATTATATTTATAGATAGCGGACCATTTCGGGCGGCAAATGATAATTTAGATCAGCATCATAAGAAGGCAATGGAGGGTTTCTCTAAGTTGGATTCAGGCCAGTATAAACTAGTGACCACCGATTACGTAATTGATGAAACATATACCGGGCTCTTGGGTAGACCAGGATATCATGCGGCAATGAACTTTGATCGGGCACTGAGGCAAAGTAGAATCCAAGTCGAATTTATAAACCCTGAGAGGTTTATGAAAACCCAAGAGGTGTTTAGGAGGTACAACAAAGACAAGGAATGGTCATTTACCGACTGTACTAGTTACGTGGTGATGAAAGAGTTAAAAATTAGTACGGCTTTCACTTTCGACCAGAACTTTGCCCAGATGGGATTTAAAATTTTATAGCGGCATTGACAAAAATTATGCGACCGCATGAAAGTTGCTAAATTTAAAGATACACTTCCGGTGTTGATTCTTCATATTCTTTAATCTTTTTAAATGTCTCTCCATTCAACTTGTAAATCTCTACTGTTCGCTTAAAATCCGGAGGAAAATGGCGATAATAAACCAGCATTTCCTGAATACCGTCGCCATCCGTGTCTCTAAATTCAGGTTCGTTCCGGCTAACCACACCCTCGTAATACGGACTATTTTCGGTGGAGACGGGAATTCTCCTGAGACTTCCCTGGCGATAGAAATAAACTAAAGAGTTAACGCTTTTTCCACTTACAGTTTGCACCTCCAGTATAAATTCGCCGGGTTTTATTTCATGAATATTGCTCTCAAGATAGTGTCCCTTTAATGAGAGTCTAGGTATGGGATTATAATTAATAAATAGGTACGTCCTGGGATCAAGTGAGAGATACGAGGACGAATATATCAATAATTTTTCTTCCCGGCCGTCCCAGTCCAAGTCGATACTCAAACTTGAAAGTGACGGCCAACTTCCGCGACTCGCGGCTAGTAAAAATCCAAAGGTTATAACGAAAAGACTAAGCAATTTCATTTACCCGTGACGTATCTGATAAACTCTCTAGTTTCTGCCGGAAGTATTTTCCAATTCAGGGGTTTTTCCCGAGAAAAATTAGCCAGACCCCAGTTCCAGGCGGCCAGTGTCTTTTCTAACCGATCAGTCTTTCCTTCATACAACTCGTACAACCATTTAAAATACATCATTCCGCCGGTGATGTTTTGGTCAATATCGTAGGGGTCGCTGATGACAAAACCCAATTTTTCAATCTGTTTGATAGTAATATCAGTTAACTGGTAAATGCCCTTGGCGCCCTTTGGTGAAGTTGCTCTGGGATTAAACTGAGATTCTCGTTTGGCAATCCTAAGCATTAGTTCCGGATCCAAACCTAGAGTTTGTGCTTTCCCGACAATCTTTTTCTCAATGGTTTCAGTTGGAACTTTCTTTATACCGGAAAAAGTAATACTTTTGAGCGTAGGCATCCTATCTGCCCAGAATTCGATGTAGTGAAGCTGTGGCGGCAACTCGACAGCGAAAACTTCTTTTTGAGTTTCGCCTCCAAAGCGAGAGGCAATGAAGTACCAAAATTTGTGCAACAAGCTGCGATTATTCCTCTTTACCTCTCCATCAACGATTACCTTGACATCATCACTGTCAATAAATCTTCTTTTCAGAACAAAGACAGGAGAGAATTTTTTCAGGCTTAAATCAACTAATACATAAGTAATCCACGGCCGGCGGTCGCCGTCTTCAGCTTGATTTTCTATTTCCAGAACTAGTTCATCGGTTTGATCTAAAGAATAAACCTCCAAATTTTCTAAGACGGCAGTGTTATCAGGTTTATCTGTCGAGAAAATAATAGTATGATCTTTTCCTTCCAGAAAAGTCAAAAAATAGATTGTCTTGAGTAAGTTATGTAACTGACCCCCAGAGAAAGCCGCTGGTGAATCAACTAATCTCGTTGAATCAGTTAGATATGGGAAAACTTTATTATCAATCTTAATAATCAGATCTTCGTCGTCGGTGGCTTTGGTAGAAATCTGTTTCTCGCTTTTTACTCTGGCCGTAATAACTATAAAATGCAAGGCTGGGGGACTAGAAAACCGGACCTCTTCCTCGTTTCTAATAATTCTTCTTCGTTTATCAACAAGTACCTGTCGCATAGTAATTAATTTAAGTTTAGCACAATGGGTTCGCGAACAAGTTCGACCTTCCACCTTAAAGGTGGAACAGCCTTAGCATTGACAACTAAAATGCGACCGCATGAAAGTTGCTAAATTTTCTTAGGTAGGGCACCTCACCCTGCTCGGCTCACAGCTCCGGCGCGGCAAAAGTGTGTTGCAAAATATGGAGAGAATGGGTATAGTGGCGGTACTGTTATGAAGCCCATAAATATTTCTTCACTTATTAAAGAGTACGGTCCCGGGTATGTAGCCAAAAGCAAGAAAACGGGTAAAGTCATTGCGCACGCTAAGCGGTTAGACGTGTTATTCAAAAAGACAAAGAAGAAAGCAGACGTCACAATCGCCTGGATCCCTCACGGTAATACGAGATACTTTATAATATAAAATCCCACCTTTCAGGTGGGATTACACGCCCGCACCCGCCAACACCGCATGATCGGCATGGGCGGCAAATCCCGCCGCAAGCGCCAATCCCCCAAACGATAGTCCTTCACCCAAATCCAGCCATGGCTTTAGCGAATTTTGGTCTTCAGTAAAAGTTTAAGCTTAACCTAGTTAATTTGCTCTATTTTCTGATCAAGCACATAATAGACTTTATACACATGGTTATTATTTTGAATTTTGAAAAAGAAAGGTGGATTGTACCCGATCTCTATTAACTGAACTTGATGTTTATTGTCTAGCACCAAATTTGGGTCTATCCCTTTAAGAAATTCTTTTATTTCGGTTCCGTACACATAATAAGTGTTTTTGTCCTTCGAAAAGGTATCGTCAATAAGAATAAATGAGACCGCATCAGCGTTTTGTATGGGTTTAGCATCGTAATACACTCTGTATTTATCCTTCGCATAAGGGGTAGATCTTCCCCCTTTTGTATGAAGTACAGCAAAAGATTTAGTATCCACACCAGATAGCTTTCTATATACTGGAATAAAACATATATCAAAACAACCCGTGGCTTCATTAGTATAAATGACACCCAACTTATCTCTGTAGTAATAAGGATAGCCATCAATAGATGTAATCCACACAAAGAGGTAGAAGTATATTAAGAAGGGTATGGAGATGAGAGGAACAAAAATTACTAATAAGATTCTCAAACTCCGCATACCCTAATTATAACCCAACTTGGTCGAGATTTACAATCCTTCAATTCCACTCAGGACTAGAAAGTTAGAACCGAATTTCAAAGCTGTTAGCTCGGCCGCCCACGGCGGCCTCGCTTCCGTTATTTTTTGCGCGCGATTCTCTCGCCCTTCGGGCGAGTGTCCTTATTCAGCTCGCCCCTATATGGACTAGAACTTCCTCGTGCAATAAGAAAGCAGTTGAATAAATTCGTGCATAAAAAGTTCTAATGTTCTTACTGTAAAAGTGTATTATACCAGAAATTGTAATATTATTAATTTCTTAAAAGGGACGAATACGAACTTGATAATAATCGAGGACGAAGCCTTGTTTTTGTAAAGTATTAATATTTATTAAAAAATTATCTTGTTTTCCAGAATCATATTCAGTAACAAGAATCTGATCAGCTGAATACCAACCTTCGAAAATATATTGAGGACTCGTTTTAATAACCGCATCTGAAAAATTATTATCACTTAAATTTACTACAGAGTACCAATTACTAGGGCCCGCTGCAGAAACAATAACAGCATGCTTTTTATCAAAAGAGTATCTAATAAATGTTTCAAATGCTTCGTTGCCAAACCAGTTATTTCCAGTGGGCAATTCCGAAATAGCCAGAGAATTTAAATCAACTTCGAATACTTTAATTTTAGCATTATTATATCCTTCATTACCAACCACAATAGTTGTGTTTCTTTGAGGATTTATAAAAAAGTTAGTTATACCACCATCGGTAAACTTTCTGGTAAAAACTGCTTGTAGATTATTTGGATTATTAATATCAATCCTAACTATGCTGTTAGTGCTAGACTTTTTAGTTTCGTTTTCAATTTGACAATTTGAGGTTACCGTATTGCAATAAGTTATAGGAATATATGTAATAAAATAGATTCTATTCTCTTTATCCCAGTACATTGGTCCTGTCCGTCGTTGATTAGTATTTAAAGGAATAGTTTTTATTCGCCAGGTACTTAAATTAATTATTTTTAATTCGCCATTGCCAATCTTGGTATCAGTAAGAAGGGCAATCATTTTTCCGTCCCATGACCAGGAATTAAAAAAATCTAAAATACCATCTCGCCCCATAAAATATATTTTTGACGACAGGCTGTCATAAATGTAGGCTCCTGTCAAAGGTGATATTTTCAAATTGCTCTCATAAACATCATAATTAGCGAAAAAAATTATCTTTGTTCCATCGGGAGACCAAGCAATTGAATCTAACGATGGTTTATAGGTTGAAGAGGTTGGTGCTATTAACCTTTTGGTATTTTTCCCATCTATATCACTTGTCCAAATTTCATTATCTTTTACAAAAGCTATTTTCTCAGATTCATCCAATAATCTTGCTGTAAAGTAATTTACTTCTGGTATAACAGTTCCAGTTACTGCGGTAGGAATTAAATTTGGTACTTGAGTTGGAGTAGTTACAATAATTTGATTTTTGCTTTTCAAATTCCAAATGAACCAGCCAGCGCCAATTAAAAGAATCACTAACAAAAGAACAGTTGAAACCAGCCAATAGTTTAGTTTGGATTTTTTTGGAATTTGGATTGGTTGACTAGCCGGATCTTGGCCGATTTGCTGTGTATTTTGGTCACCTACGCGTATCTGATTTTCCATTTTTGCCTCCAAATAAAAGTATATCATATTTTTGAAAATCAAGTATTAAAATGTGGTTTTTCCCACTTGTGTTTTCAATTAGATTTTTGATATATTAATATTGGTCTTAACAATTTTAGAAATTGCTTTTTTAATGGCGCAATCGGACAACAGAAAGCAATTTCTTGTTGAGACCGCCGGTTGCGCCATTTAAGTTGTATAAAAGTTCTTTCCGCCAGAGGCGGACAGGTAAAATTTTTGCGTTTTCTTTCGTTCTTTTTTCCGGTAGCTCTTGGCGGAATATAAAAAGGGCTTCTCGGCGCTCCGTGCGGGCGGCGGCCTGCCTGCCGGCAAGGCAGGCGCACGGAGCGCCTCCACTTCGACAGACTCCCTTTCTCTTTTGGTCGGCCCTCCTGAAAAAAGTTCGAACTTATTTTCAACAAAAGCGGTAGGTGCGGCGAGTGGGTGGCGGCACTCGCCGCACCCAACTTTCTGCCCCTCGCGCTTTCGAAAAATCTTTTAAAAAGTCGGCGCGAACTTTCTTTCACTTTTCTATTCACTGTTTCTAACATTAAAGATCCTTTCTTTGGTAAGTTTTTATTACAAGTTCGCCGTTTACATAACCTTCTGCTGTTACTTCATCCCCAGATATCGTTATTTTTACGTTTCCATTCGCTGTTCTACCGAAATAATAATTATTTCCATAAAGACTGAATTGTCCTCCTTCACTCAGTCGTCTAATTTCGGGGCGATCTGAAGTACGACCAGAGGGGAGTTCTCCTCGTGTTCTTTTTTCTTCAAAAAGTCGTCTTCTATCCTCTCCAAATTGTCGCCTTCTTGTATCAGTTCTTCTTGGATCAAAACCTTGGACAAAAGGCACACGCGTCTCCCTAATATTTCGCTCATTTTCATTTTCTATTGCAATTTCGCGTTGTAAAGCACTGAATTTTGGGGAACACAAGGCTTGGTTTCGATTAAGCCCCAAAAGACTTTTGTACGCATCGCCATCTTCTAATCCATGAGTTTGCAAATGGGCACCATTCAATACCTTAAACCAACCTCCACATAAACCACATTGTATTTCTTCTTGGTCTTCACTCACAGTGATTGTGCCAACATTTCCGAATATCTCACCATTACTGACACGTTCTTCCCAAGCGACAAAATGTAACGATCCAGTAGGTTGTTGCGACTTCCTTGCGAGTGCAAAGTAACCTTTTCCTACTTCTGCTCTTCTTTTTTCCACTAGATTGTGAGCTTGGTCAAGAATATCTTGAGGTATATCCCATTCCTCCACAGTTTTCCTCTGCAGTTCAAACAAATCTTGTTCGGCTGGAGTAAATCTAATTTCTTGTTCTAACCTTCCCATAAGATTTGCGTTGACTAGTATCTTCGAGTAATATTATATCAGTTTTTGGCTCGAACCGGCGAGGGAATTTATTTTATCTTGTTCTGAAGCCAAAATTATTGCGGAAACGCAAAATTTTGGCGAATTATTCGTTTTCCTCAAAAAAGTCGGCGCGAACTTTCTTTTATCCGATAAAAAAGTGCGTTTTAGCTGGCAGGAACCGTACAATTTTTTGGCGGCGGAGGCGGGCGCCGCCAAAAATTCGACTTGGTCGGGGCGGGCAGAATTGAACTGCCTCCACACGCACCCCATGCGCGCATTCTACCGTCAAACTCCGCCCCGAGTTCGTACTTGCAGATTTTACCATTTTTAATTAAAGTAAGCGTATGAGCAAAACGATGGGAAACTTAGAGACAAAATTCAGGCTTCTCCAGACTGATTTCGGGGAGTTCAAGCAAGAATTTAAAGAATTTGCCCATAAAATGGAACAGAGATTCGGCTCTATAAGTGAAACCATGGACAGCATAGTTGGAGATTTCAAAAAATTTGACAAAGTTTTTGGCACGGTTCAAATATGATCGCCACTTTCAAAGAAACCTTGGCCAGTTTGCAGGATTTAAAGTATGGCCAGATCATAATCAAAAAAACTGTCCGCCAGGCTCTCTGGTATTGGACCAAGTATCTCTTTCTCATCGCCGCTATCGGCGTTATTCTGGCCATTGCCGCTCTCACTTACTACGCTCCCCAATTGCCAAAATTGCTTGCAGGCCAAATTCCGGATATCGACTTAACTATCAGAAATGGCCTTGCCTCAACGACAGTCAGACAGCCCTTTGTTGCCGGCGACGGCAAATTTGTTTTTATTCTCAATACCACCGGCAAACTGGAAGATCTGGACAAATATCCCGCCGGCATCTTGATTTTAGAAGATAGAATTGTGGCCAAAAAAGACACCGCCGATGTTCGCATTTATCCCCTTAAAGATTTCCCCGACGGAACTTTCACTAAGCCTGTGATTTTAGATTGGCTTAAACGCAATCAGCTCTCCGTGTTCGGCGTAGGTTTTGCCGCCATTCTTCTGGCCGCTGTCTTTATCACCAGTTTTACTTGGATTTGGAAAATCGGCGGCATAGCTATCTCCACTCTTTTAATTTGGGTGGTTTCCCGCCTCATCAAACGCGCAATTAGCATCCCGGATTCGCTCAAACTTGTTCTCCATGCTTCGGTTTTGCCCATCCTGCAGCAAAAGTCTCCAGCATTATCCAACTCGGTTTACTTCTTCTTTACTCTCTCGGCTGGCTGTGGTACCTGCCCAAGGCAAAGTAACCCTTGCATTTTAGTTTTTCGGCTGTATATTGAGGGCAGGTATGGCCACTGACCAAAAACTTCAGGCGATTAAAATCGCTATGGAACAGATCGAGAAGCAATTCGGCAAGGGATCGATTATGAAACTGGGAGACAAGACCGACAAAATGACTGTGGACGTAGTTCCTACCGGCTCTATCGCCCTCGATCTAGCTCTGGGCGTGGGCGGGTTCCCCCGGAGCCGGGTGACAGAAATTTACGGTCCCGAGGCATCGGGAAAAACCACGGTTGCTCTGCACTGCATTGCCGAAGCCCAAAAATTAGGCGGCCAGGCCGCTTTTATCGACGCCGAGCACGCCCTCGACCCGGCCCGGGCTGAAGCTATTGGCGTCAAACTCAACGATCTGTACATCTCCCAGCCGGATACCGGCGAGCAGGCTTTAGAAATTGTGGAGACTCTCATCCGCTCCGGCGCTCTGGACGTCATTGTTATCGATTCCGTGGCCGCCCTGGTTCCCCGGGCCGAAATAGAAGGGGAAATGGGCGATGCCATGATGGGTGTCCAGGCCCGCCTGATGTCTCAGGCGCTGAGAAAAATCACCGGCGCCATTTCCAAATCCCACACTGTAGTTATCTTTATAAACCAATTGCGGATGAAAATCGGCGTCATGTTTGGCAATCCGGAAACCACCACCGGCGGCATGGCCCTCAAGTTTTATTCCTCCGTCCGCGTGGATACCCGGAAAATAGAAACTCTCAAAGACGGGGATAAAGTCATTGGCTCCCGCCACCGGGCCCGGATCGTCAAGAACAAAGTCGCTTCACCATTTTCGGTGGCCGAATTTGACATTTTAAATGACGGCGGGATTTCCAAAGCCGGCGGTCTGATCGACGTTGGTTTAGAATTAGGAATACTTACTAAAAAGGGCGCCTTTATTTATCATGGGGACGCCATCTTGGGTCAAGGTCGGGAAGCCGTCCGGATTTATTTAAATGAAAATCCCAAAGTCGCCAAACAAATTGAAGATGCCATCTGGAAAACCGCCCATGATTCCAAAAAAGCTCTCCCCAAACAAATGGGAGAAATTGAAGAAGAATAATTCAGCCCTCAACTCCGGTTTACGGCTCTTGTCTCGCCGTCCCTATTCCGAAAAAGAGGTCTCTGAGCATCTGGCCCGCCATTGGCCGAAGTCTGATGTTGCCGCGGCTATTACCAAACTTAAAGATCTTAAATTCATTGACGATGCGGCTTTTGCAGCTTGGTATCAGGAATCCCGTCTGCGTGCTCGTCCTATGTCTGCAAAACTCCTGGCATTTGAACTCAAACGCAAAGGTTTAGAAATTAGAAATTTGAAATTAGAAATTAGTGAGCCAGAATTGGCCAGACAAGCTCTCTCAAAAAAGAAAAACTTGAGTTGGAAACAAGCCGCTAGGTTTTTGGCTTCCCGCGGCTTTTCCTGGGATGTCATTGAGCAGATTTTGAAAAAGAGGTATAATGACGACCATGTTAACTATTAAACTTTCATTTTATGGATGTAGCCCAAGACTTGGCCAAGCGTTTGGAACAGGCCGAACAGGAATTTAAACTCAAAGCCTCTGAACTAGCCCAAGACATCGTTATCGACGCCATGCTGCACGGCGCCACCGATTACGTCGCCGAATACACGATTTCCACCATTACTTTAACCAGCGACTCGGTCAAAGGCAGCATTATCGGTCAGGGCGGCCGTAATATCGCCGCTTTCGAAAAAGCCACCGGAGTAGAAATTGAACTGGAAGAAGGCAACTCATTGCGCCTCTCTTCTTTTGACTCTCTGCGCCGCGAGATAGCCCGCCGTTCCCTGGAAATTCTCATCCGCGACGGCCGCATTACTCCCACCCGCATCGAAGAAGTGGTGGCTCATACCCGTACTCAAATGGACGCCATTCTGGTGGAGGAAGGCCGCAAAATTTGCTCCGCCTGCGGCGTTTACAATCTCCATCCCGATTTAGTCAAAATCATCGGCCGCTACCGCTTCCGTTTTTCCTACGGCCAAAACCTGGGAATCCACACCATCGAAGAAACCAAGATTGGGGTGCATATCGCCCAGGAATTAGGACTATCTGCTCCGGACATCGAGCACGTCCGCCTAGGTTGTCTGCTGCATGACATCGGCAAAGTTGTGACCGAAGAAGAGGGGACCCACGTCCAGCTGGGGGTTGAGCTTTTGAAAAAACACGGCCTGCCGGAGCCGGTAGTGAACGCCGTGGCCGAACACCACGAAGATAAATCTTTTTCCTCTCACGTTTCCCGCATCGTTTGGGTAGCCGACGCCATTTCCGGATCCCGCCCCGGCGCCCGCTATGAACCCCACGACGCTTACGTCAAACGCATGCAAACCATCGAAGACATCGCCAAATCTTTCCCGGGCGTGGCCGAAGTCTTTGCCTTCCAGGCTGGTCGTGATGTCCGGGTCATGGTCCGCCCCGACGAAGTCTCCGATTCCGACCTGACCATTTTGGTTGCCAAAATCCGCGAGCGGCTGGAGAAAGAAGCCCAATACGCCGGCCAAATCAAAATTACCGCCGTCCGCGAAGTTAGGGCGACTGATATAACTAAAGCTAAATAATTCTCCTCTTGACAAACAGCGCACAGGTATTATATTTGGGCTATAACATGGGAAAAGGAGGAGGTGATTATTAAGTGACAAAACAACAAATGTTCGATCTTCTAGCCCGTAAAGCTCACTTGACCAAGAAGGCCGCCCGCGAAGCCGTGGACACCTTTTTAGAGGAGGTCAAAAAAGCCCTATCTAAAGGCGAAAAAGTCGTTTTATCGGGCTTTGGCACTTTCAAGGTGGTGAGTGTCAAGGACAAACCGGTCATTGTGCCGGGCACGCATGAGCGCAAGATCGTCAAAGGCCATCGGGCCGCCCGTTTTACTCCAGGCAAGACCTTAAAGAAGGCTGTCAAGTAAATTTCTCCGTCACAATAGATCAGACGCTATTAAAAGCG
>Ga0075750_130_pt1 | contig 17506 bp, 20 predicted proteins | sample RifGroB1_FD_68442 | JGI IMG/M metagenome (GOLD analysis project Ga0075750, IMG submission 68442)
CAAAGGCCATCGGGCCGCCCGTTTTACTCCAGGCAAGACCTTAAAGAAGGCTGTCAAGTAAATTTCTCCGTCACAATAGATCAGACGCTATTAAAAGCGGCGTATCATCACGTCGCTTTTTGCATTAAAATTGGACCATGAAGAAATATTGGCAGTTTTTTAAAATGGGCTTTCAACAATTCTTGGAATACAGGTTAAATTTCGTGTGGTCCACCGCTGGGGCCATTATTTCTACCTTAATCCTATATCTGTTTTGGACCGCCATCCTTGGTTCAAATCCTTCCCGAACTATTTCCGGATTTTCTTTAGGCAATTATTATCTTTTAATCTCAATTATAGGCGCCCTTACTTTTTCTAATTTCCGCCCCATAGCCGACGATATTTGGGAGGGTGATTTAGCCATTGATCTACTTCGTCCGTACAATTACATCCTAAAACATTTTTTATTCGAGCTTCCCTACAAAATTACCAGACTAGTTTTAGGAATAGTTCTAATCTTATTGATTGGCAGATTCACTGGTTTCAAGATTTCAGTTTCTAATGCAATTTTATTATCAATTTCAGTAGCACTAGCCGTCGGGGTAAAATTTTATCTGGCTTTCTTAATTGCCGGTCTGGCCTTTTGGTTTAAACGAGTTCACGGTTTCAACGCTTTGATTTTTAATTTCGGCGGCCTTTTTTCCGGCGAACTTATCCCACTGATTTTTCTTCCGCCAACCCTTGACGCATTTTCCCATTACTTGCCATTTAGATATCTAGCGTATTTTCCTGTTCAACTAGCCCTCGGTCAGGTGGCTATCCGCCAGTCGATTTTGGGATTTGCGATTCTTGTTTTATGGCTGGCCCTGGTGGTTGTCTTAAATAAATTAGTTTGGGCCAAGGGCCTAAGTCAGTTTGATGCCAGTGGAAGGTAAGTTATGAAAACTTTTAAAAAATATCTTTCAATTTATCTCAATATCTTCAAAATGAGCTTTATGAGTGAAATGACTCACAAGGGAAATTTTCTCACCTGGATTGCAGTCCACTCTATATCCCTATTAACTTTAATTATCTTCTTCAAACTAGTTTACACAAACGTTGCCCAAATTAATGGCTGGAGTCAATATCAGTCATTGTTGGTTCTAGGAACTGGAACCCTCATTACCGGTTTAGGATCACTCACTTTCTTTCCGTTTATGTATGGGTTTAGCCGAGAGATTCAAAAAGGAGAGTTCGACTTTAAATTAGCTAAACCGCTCAATATTCTCTTTCAGAGCGCGTTTCGTTGGGTGGATATTGAAGATTTGATTGTTACGCCCAATGCCATTTTGTTAATTATCTATTCCGTTTTGCAGCTTCATCCCCAGAATTTGTTACCAAACACCATCGGATACATTGTTCTTCTCACCAGTTCCATGCTATTTCTATTTTCCATACTCACTCTTATTCAGTCACTGGCCTTCAGATTTATTCAGATAAATTCTGTCACCGACTTTTACTGGTCGATTGTTAATATCACTAAATATCCAGCTAAAGCCATTAAAAATGTTTCTCAGATTGCTCTTTATGCTTTAGTTCCACTAGCTATTATTTCTTCCGTCCCCTCAGAAGTGCTCATGGGTAAATGGGAGCCAGTCTGGATAATCGGCTCTCTAACTCTTGCCATCACTTCCTTCATAATTAGCCGCCAGGTCTTTATGTTTTCCCTCCGCCACTACTCCTCCGCCAGTTCATAGTAGAATATAACCATGATCATTACCAAATCAGAGCCGTTTACTAAAGAGGAAATTAAAAGACTTCAAGAAGTTCCGCCGGCTGTGACCGCCATTTCGAATCTGAAAGAATACTTTTGGATCAGGGGTCACACCAAATTGATCTTTGGGGAGGCGGAATGGATTTAGAAACTCTGACCATAGATGGAAATTCTATGATCAATATCCGTCCGTCTCAAGGTAACACCAGCAACGAAATTCTTGACCCCGCACTTCGTGCTAAATTCGAGGATCTGACAAAATATTTTTTTAAAGCCATGTATGAATAACAAACTAGTTCTCCAATCCATCGCCAGTGACCTAAAGAGAGTATCCCAAAGTCTTCAGCGCGGGTCGCCTACTGTCGCTTCCCGTTTTGCCCAAGAAGTTTTACGTAGAAAAGAAGAAGTGGACAGCTCTGCGCTCGCCGGATATATCGGAGAATTGTTAAACCACCTCGATCAAGCAGTAACAGACGCCGAAACGGCCCAGATGTATAGCACCCTCTTGCAAAACTACACCCTCCGCCACTCCTCCTCCGCCAGTTCGTAGTAAAATAAAAGTATGGACAGCGTCATTTCTGTCACCAAACTCAAGAAATACTACAAGGTTCATCAAAAGGAGCCGGGACTGGCGGGATCCATAAAATCTCTCTTTCACCGTAAATATTACGACGTCAAGGCTGTGGACGGAGTCAGCTTCACCATTGACGAGGGTGAGTTGATCGGCTTCATCGGCCCCAACGGCGCCGGCAAGACCACTACTCTCAAAGTTCTCTCTGGTTTACTCTATCCCACTTCTGGTGAAGTTTCAGTCTTAGGCTACACCCCTTGGGACAGAAAGCCCGCTTTCCAAAAGCAGTTTTCCCTGGTCATGGGCCAGAAGAACCAGCTGTGGTGGGATCTGCCGGCTATTGAGTCCTTTATCCTAAACAAAGAAATTTACGAAGTCCCGGATGACAAATATAAAAAAACTCTGGATGAACTGGTGGATTTGCTCGAGGTCAAAGACATTCTCAAAATCCAAGTCCGCAAATTGTCCTTGGGCCAGCGGATGAAGATGGAGCTTATCGCTGCCCTCATCCACTCTCCCCGCATCCTTTTCCTGGACGAGCCTACTATTGGATTAGACGTGGTCATGCAGAAGAAAATGCGCGATTTCATCAAGGAGTATAACAAACGCTACAATGCCACTGTCATCCTTACTTCTCACTACATGGACGATGTCAAAGAGCTGTGCAAGCGGGTAATTATTATCGATAAAGGCAAAATTCTCTTTGATGGAGCCTTAGATGAAATCATCAAAAAATTCGCCAACCACAAACTGATTACTGCTATTTTCAGCAAACCCGTGGACCAAAAAGACCTTAAAACTATAGGGATAGTCAAAGAATTTGATTTTCCCAAAGCCGTCATTTCCGTCAAGCGCGCCTCGGCTTCTCTGGCCGCCGCCGAACTCTTACAAAACTTCCCCGTAGCCGACCTGAATATCGAAGAGCCGCAAATCGAGGATATCATTAGGGAGGTCTTTACAGGCCGGGACCTGGCATAGCTATGTCCAAAAATGCACAAGAAGGAAATCGACTTTTATCACTGGGGGAAAGAGTCAGGGAAAACCCGCATACAATACTTCTCTCAATTCCAATTCTCGGATTTGCAATTATTTGGTTAAAACTCGTGAGAGATCGCGAGGGACAAGCTGCAGGGTATGGACATTTGGGTTTAACATTTAAATTACTTTACAAACATCATTGGAAAAATAAACTTTTACAGACGATTGCTTATGATTTATTCTCTAAAGCGGTTGATTTGGCGACTGGGGACGGACGACCGACGATTATTCTTAAAATGGCGCAGATTTCTGGTGAACAAGGTAACTGGAAAAAGGCAAAAGATGAAGTAGCACGAGCACTTTTGTTAGCAAAACAAATTGGCGATGACTCACAGTATGCATATTTACTAGCGCACTTAGGTAGAATAAAAATTATGTTAGATGATATGCCAGGAGCAAAGAGTGATTTAGAGAATTCTCTGAAAAATTTAACCGCTATTACCCAGAAAGAATCAACGATGAGATTACAAGTCTGGATGAGTACTCCTGAGATGATTTTGTCTGAATGGTATTTGGCAGCTAGTGACAATAAAAATGCAAAATTGTGGGCCCAGAAAGTTATTGATCGGGCTGAAAAATACGATCTGAAAACTCGCAAACTTGACGGCCAGAATCTTTTGAAAAGAATCTCTTCTCATGGATAAAGTTTTGATAATTTGCGGGCCGACGGCCACCGGAAAGACCAAGCTCGCACTTCAATTGGCTAAAGAATTCAATGGTGAATTGGTCTCTGCTGATTCGAGACAAGTCTATATTGGTAATGATTTAGAAACGGGAAAAGATAAAGATGTAATTAAAAATTCAGGAATACGAGTGTGGTTATATGATGTGATAGATCAGGGACAAGACTTTAGTGTTTCTCAATGGAGAAGATTAGCACTTGATGCGATTTCTGATATATTAGCACGTGATAAATTGCCAATTGTGGTGGGCGGATCCGGGTTATATATAAAAGCATTAGTAGAAAATTTACCGGATGTCGATATCCCCCAAGATATTGATTTGAGAAAAAGTAATAAGTCTGTTTCTGAATTGTTTAATTATTTAAAGAGTATAGATTCAATAAAAGCTGATTCGTTAAATAATTCGGATAAAAATAATCCCAGGAGATTGATAAGAGCGATAGAAATAGCGCAATATCCCTCTCCTAGATTAGGAGAGGGATTAAGGGTGAGGTACGTCCTGATAGGATTAACTGCCTCAAAAGAAGAATTAATTAAAAGAATAAAAGAAAGGGTTAGAGAAAGAGGACTCGATGCGTCTTATAAACAAAAAGAAATAAATATTATGAAAAAGCAATTAGTCTGGTTTAAGAAACAACCCCACATTACTTGGTTTGACATTAGAACTTGTGCAAAACTGGTATAATAATCGATAGTATGCCCAGGAAAATCGAAATCTCTCACCGTACCATCATCTTCACCGTTCTTTTTCTGCTCTCGTTATGGGTAATTTTTCAAGTCCGCGAGATTATTCTCATGCTTTTTGTATCCCTTATCCTTATGTCTGCTTTCAACCCCGCCGTCGACGGCTTGGAAAAATTGCGTTTCCCCCGAGGCGTTGCCATTTTGTTTGTCTACGTCGTAGTCTGGACGGCCGTTGGTTTGATTATCGCCGGAGTCGTGCCGGCCCTGGTAGACCAAACCGGCCGCCTTATCCGTTTAATCCCTGCGGCTATTTCCCAGGTCGAGCTTTTTAACGCTAACCAGCAGGCCATCACCAGAGAGCTACTGTCCCAAATCGGCACCTTGCCCGAAAATCTTCTCAAATTCACCGTCGGGCTTTTTGGTAATCTGCTGGCTGTTTTAACCACCTTAGTCATGACTTTTTACCTCCTGTTAGAGCATAAACACTTAAACAAATACCTCGCGTTTATTTGGGGAGGAGACAAGCCCGCCAAAATTTCTAAGATTATCAACGAAATCGAGTGCCGTTTGGGCAGTTGGGTCAGGGGAGAGCTGACTCTCATGCTGGCCGTGGGCATCTTCACCTATATTGGCCTCTCCATATTGGGAGTGGAAATCGCCCTGCCTCTGGCGATTCTGGCCGGCATTTTGGAAATCGTTCCCAACATCGGGCCCATCATTTCCGCCGTCCCGGCTGTCCTGGTGGCTCTGACCATTCATCCTTTAACCGCCCTGGCCACCGCCTCGCTCTACTTTTTGGTTCAACTGGCCGAGAATAACTTCTTGGTCCCCAAAATCATGCAAAAAGCCGTTGGAGTCAATCCCCTGATTAGCATTTTAGGCCTGATGATCGGTTTCCGCCTGGCCGGTCCCGCCGGAGCTATTTTAGCCCTTCCCTCTATTATTGTCATTCATACCATAGGCCTAGAGTATTTCAAGTAGTGTATAATTGACACTTGCCTGGAGGATGGGCGACTACCCCGCAACTGCGGGGAGGAAAGTCCAGACAGCAAGTAGCAGGATGCCCCGCGCAAGCGGGGGCAGGTGACTGCCAGTTAGAGCAACAGAGACGAGAAATGTGAAACGCCAGCCAAAAGCTGGTCGGCCTTTGGCCGAGGCAATCCTCTCCGCTGCAACCTCCGATCCGAGTGGGCCGCTACTCCCAATACTCGAAAGCTTGAGGGCATTAGATAGATTGTCGCCTCAAAACAGAATCTGGCTTACAAGCCTCCAGGCATTTATAATGCTTTTATGATCCCCGCTGAACTCTTTACCAACCGAGCGGCTTTCCAGGGACTTATCTCTCTCGTTTTCGGCTTGCTGGTTCTCATGTTCCCCAAACTCCTGAATTACTTGATCGCCTTTTACTTTATTATCACCGGTCTGACCGCCGTTCTCCCGTATCTGCGCTGATGCCCCGCTTTTCCCGAACCCCCGCTTTCAAAGACCGCCCGGTATTGTTCATAGATTTAGAAATGACAGGTCTGGACATGTCTCGCCACGAAATTATTGAAGTAGCTGCCCTTCTTACTTATCCGCCCAAATTTGATATTGCCAACTCCTACTACATCAGAGTTCTTCCCACTCACCTCGACACTGCCGACCCGGATGCCCTGCGCATTACCAGCTACGACCGTCAAAATTGGGCCGACGCCATCCCTTTGCGCCAGGTCTTAGTTGAGCTGTCTCAATTTGCCCCTGATTGCATTCTGGCCGGCTGGTCTGTGCAAAATGAATGGAATTTCTTGATTCATGCCCTGGAAGCCGAAAAATTGCCCTACTTTTTTGACGATAAAATGATCGAAGTCTGGAGTCTGGCCTACGCCAGGTTTTACGGCTCAACTGAGATGGAGCGCCTCAATTTGGCCAACACCGCCAAACTTTTAGGAATTCACGTCGCCCGCCATCAGCCCGACTCCGACATCCGCGCCACCCACGAGATTTTCAAACGTCTCATCTTCTGACACCAAAAACCCCGTAACAGATATTGTCTACGGGGCTTTGGGAGGAGATTATGCCGCACCAATCTTGTACATTCCGGTGCCGCAAACCGGGCATTTTCCCTTCATTGCTGGTTTCCCATTCTTCATGGTCACTTTAACAGCGTTCGGGTCCTCTCTTTTTGCACGACATTTTACGCAGTACATCGAAGCCATCAACTAGTCACCCCCTCTCCATTTCTTGTTTTCTTCATTTGATAATTGTAGAAATACTATTCACAATTTGCCAGCCATTTCGGGTATTTAGCCACCAAGCGAAGCTAAATTGTAGAATCAAAGCTAGGATAGTCACAAATACCGATCTTGTCAAGTCCTTTGACATACTCTCGATGCTAGCATAAACTAGCTACAATGTCACTTCTTTGGGAAGCTGTTATTTTATTTTTCTTGGGGCTTTGGACATCCATCCTCACTTATTTTACTTTCAGAGCTTACAGGCTCCTCAAATACAAATCTTCAGATAAATCCGGCTTGCGCCGCTGGAGCCTGGTGCGCTTCAATCCCTTTTCCGACACCGGCGGGGAGCAAAGTTTCGTCATCGCCTTGTTAAACGACTCCGGAGATGGTTTAATTATTACTAGCCTTCACGGACGCGGGGTAGCCCGCTTTTATACAAAGAAGGTGACCCGCGGCCAGGCTGATCAAGAACTCTCCTCTGAAGAGAAAACCGCCTTGGCTCAAGCGCTCAAGTCATGAATAGAACCAAATTATTATTTATATTAGCCGGAATCTCGCTGTTCGTTCTCACTGTGGGTCTGTCCTATTTTCTATTTTCTAGTATCCACTCTCGTTCCAAACTAATTTCACCAGCGGGCTCCCCCAGTCCCACTGCCAAAAAATCCCGCATCGACCCCGCCCTTCCCCGTACCGAGATCTGTCCTTTAAACGGAGCCAAATTCACCGTCCAGGAAAAAGATATCTGGTCTACCCGCCGTCCCCTGGCTGTCATAATCGAAAATCATGTGGATTCCCGCCCCCTCTCCGGCTTAGGCAGTGCGGATATTATTTATGAAGCCGTAGCCGAGGGAGGGATTACCCGGAACATGGGTATCTTTTATTGTGCCGCCGCCGCCGATAACGTCACCTTGGCCCCGGTCAGAAGCGCCCGCATCTATTTCACCAAACTGGTTCCCGAATATGACGCGCTATATAATCACGTCGGTGGTGCCGGTAATTGCGACGATCCCACCGTGGACGAGCGGGCCAAGGCTCTGTGTTTCATCCGTAAAAACAAAATCAAAGACTTGGACCAATTCGGCCTGGACTTCAAAACCTGCCACCGCGTTACCAACCGCCTGGACAAAGAAGTGGCCTACGAGCACACCATGGCCTGTTATACCGATGAAGCGTAAATGGGATGGGTGGGATTTCAAATTTGTTCCCTGGAAATTCAAAGAAGACGCCGGTTCCAAAGGCAGTATTACTCCTATCAAATTTGGCTTTTGGAGTAATAAGCCCGACTACGATGTAACCTGGGATTACGATTCCCAGACCAATTCGTACTTGCGTACCGATGGCGGTGTCAAAACCATTGATCTCAACACTTCCGCGCCCCTAGCCGCCAAAAACGTGATTATCCAGTTTGTCAAAGAGACGGGTCCGGTGGATGAACACTTGCACCTGCTTTACGAGATTACCGGCACCGGCAAAATGCTTCTTTTCCAGGATGGCCAGGTAACTTNATGTTGTTTAGGAAGACGTGATTGTTCTCTGGCCAACTTTGCCATTGACCCACGGACAATAGCCTTTTTACCTGAAGGAACATGTTTTTTGAAAGCTTCAAACAGGTTAACCCAGCGTGATATGTCTAAGTCACCTATTCCCATGCCCCGTCGCGTGTGAATGTACTCATATGCCACAAAATCCTGAAAATCCTTTATTTCACTTTTATCAACAAAAGGTTTATCTCGTTTTATAAATGCCACAAAGGCTGCATCAACTTTGGGAGTGGGAACAAATGCGCTCCGGTTAATTCGATTTAAGACGGAAACCTTGAAAGAAATGCCTAAAAGCGTAGACGTCAAAGTCGCCTTGGGTTTACCGGTAAACTTTTCTGCCGCTTCTTTTTGCATAATTAAATAAGCCGAATCAGGTTGATTTTCCTGTCCCATGAACAGCTTTCTAATAATATCTGCCGTTAAATTGAAAGGTAGATTGGCAACAACTTTATATTTGTGATCGGGTAACGGGTAATTCAGAAAGTCACCTGTTATCACTTGAACGTTTGGAGCCACATTGTGCATAAGTTTCCTGGCCAAATCGGGGTCCTGCTCTACGACAATTACAGTTCCGGCCCTTTCGGTTAACTGTTTGGTAATAACTCCGGTTCCAGGTCCTACCTCGACCACTAAATCATTCATACTTACATCTGTCATGTCCAGAAGGGTTGTGACCAGGCGAGGATTGTTTATAAAATTTTGAGACTGCCGAATTTTTTCCATAGCCTATTATAATAGACCAGTTTATTCGTTTAACCTCCAAATCCCACTTTCCAGGTGGGACGTATTCGTATACTGGGTACTTGCATTACTCAAAATTTCTGGTATAGATAGTTTCAGTACCTTACAGGTTCCCCTCTCCTAGATTAGGAGAGGGGTCAGGGGTGAGGTATTGAGATAAGGCTATGTTAAAGGATTTATTTATATCCAAAACCCGCGTCAAACTTCTGGAAACTTTCCTGGCCGACCCTACCCAAATGTACCACGTCCGTGATTTGGTGCGCAAAACCGGCGACGAGGGAGCTGGCCCGCATGGAATTATTAAACATGGTCAAAAAAGAGCCGCGCGGCAACCGCCTCTACTATTGGTTCCGCCAGGACTATGTTTATTATGCCGACTTATTAAGTTTGGTGGCCAAGTCCACGGGTTTGGGAGCCGCTCTCATCAAAAACAGAAATCGCCTGGGTAATGTGGTTGTCGCCATGCTTTCCGGCCGTTTCGTCCGCCATTTGCCCCGCAAATCTCCTTCCGAAGTAGACCTGTTGATAGTGGGGGACATTACCCAGCCGGAACTGGTAAGTTTAGTCCGGGCCGAGGAAGCCCGCCGTGAACAAACTATCAATTACACCCCCATGACTCTTGAAGAGATTCGTTTCCGCCGCACCCGCCACGACCCCTTTTTGGCCGATATTCTCGTCCAAAGCCGCGTTTTAATTATTGGCGACGAACAGGATTTGGTTGGCTAAAAAGTAATCCATGCGTTCTTATATTATTATTCTGACGGTGATTTTATTGGCGGTGGTCCTTAATCTTCCATCTCAATATCGCCCCTTTTACCGGGACTTATCCCTAAAATTAGGCCTGGATTTATCCGGCGGCGTGCACCTGGTTTATCAAGCCGATACTTCTGCCCTGCCCGATTCCGACCGGGCGGCGGCGGTGGAAGCTACCCGTACCAACATCGAGCGCCGGGTCAATTCTCTGGGCGTATCCGAACCTATTATCCAAACTTCCAAAGTCGGATCTGATTATCGCTTAATAGTCGAATTAGCAGGCATCACCGATATTAACCAGGCCATTTCTCTGATTGGCCAAACCGCCCAACTGGAATTCCGCGCCACCCAGGTGGCTACTCCCAGTTCGGCCGCTGATTTTACTTCCATTGGTCTCACGGGCCGCGATCTGCGCTTGGCTCAAGTTCAATTTAACGGCGGCAAAATAGCCGGCCAGCCCGTAGTCTCCCTCGAATTTTCTTCCGAGGGCGCCAAAAAATTCGCAGATATTACCAGCAAAAGCATCGGCCAGCCCCTGGCCATTTTCTTAGACGACCGGCTGGTTACCGCTCCCACTGTCCAATCTGTAATTTCTGATGGCCGGGCGGTTATTTCCGGTAATTTCACTCCCGACGAGGCCAAAAAACTGGTTATTCAACTCAACGCCGGTGCCCTGCCCATCCCAATTCATATTATTGAACAAAGAAACATCGGCGCCACTCTGGGAGTGGAATCTATTCACAAAAGTTTGGTGGCTGCCGCCGTGGGCCTGGTCGTCATTTGGCTGTTTATGATCGTTAACTACGGCCTCAAAGGGTTCTTAGCCGACCTGGCTTTGGTCGTTTACATTCTTATTTTTTTAGCCTTAATCAAACTTATTCCTATCACCCTGACTTTGGCGGGCATCGCCGGTTTTATTCTAAGTATCGGCATGGCCGTAGATGCCAACATTCTCATTTTTGAACGCATGAAAGAAGAATTGCGCTGGGGCCGGCCTCTCAAAGCCGCCGTGGAGTTGGGATTTCACCGGGCCTGGACTTCCGTCCGCGATTCCAACGCCAGCTCTCTGATTACTGCCGGTTTGATATTTTGGTTTGGTACCGGTTCGGTCCGGGGTTTCGCTCTCACCCTGGCCGTAGGCATTCTCGTTTCTCTCTTTACGTCAATTACCGTTACCCGCACTCTCTTACGCCTGATCTATGCACGTTAATTTCATAAAATATAAATGGCTGTACTTTGGCATTTCTTTGCTGGTTCTTATTCCCGGAGTCTTTTCTCTGATTAAATATGGCCTGCGTCTGTCCATTGATTTTACCGGCGGCACCCTCCTCGAAATATCTAATATCCAATCTCCAATTTCCAATATCCAAGATCTTGCCAAAAAGCAAGATCTGGAGTTATCCTCCATCCAACCATCACAGGACAACACATATTTACTGCGTTTTAAACAATTAGACAAAGACCAAAACGAGAAATTTAAATCCGCCCTGGGTAAAGACGTGGTGGAAAAACGTTTTGAATCCGTGGGTCCGGTGGTGGGAGCGGAAATGGCCAAGAAAGCCTTACTGGCCGTAATTTTGGCTTCACTGGCCATTATTCTCTACATCGCCTGGTCTTTCAGGCAGATTCCTAGGCCTTATTCTCCCTGGAAATTCGGTATCAGCGCCGTGGTGGCTCTCTTGCACGACGCCCTGGTCGTCCTGGGCCTCTTCTCTCTCTTCGGTCATTTTTATCAAGTCGAAATTGACGCTCTTTTTGTGACTGCCCTCTTAACCGTCATCGGTTTTTCTGTCCACGATACCATAGTGGTTTTTGACCGGGTGCGGGAAAATCTGCCCAAGATGTATAACAAACCTTTCCCAGAAATCGTTGATTTTTCCCTCATTCTCACCCTGACTGCCCTGCTTCTTTTTGGCGGCGAAACCATCCGCTGGTTCGTGGTCGCCCTGCTTGTGGGCATCGTCTCCGGCACTTATTCATCCATCTTCAACGCCGCGCCATTGCTAGTTCTATGGGAATCGCGAAAAAAATAACTCACCTCTCGCCTCCCCTCTCTTTAATTAAAGAGAGGGGATGGGGGTGAGTTTAAATTATGGGAAATACCGTCAAATTCATCAAATTCAGACATATAAATGGAGTTATGACCTTCGTTCTACCTCACCCGTCACCTATAAATGTAAAATGGTTTAAAGACCATCCTGGATTTGAAAAGTACAGATTGCCTAGAATTAGAAAATGTATTCACAAGATCATTGCGAATAACTCACCTCTCGCCTCCCCTCTCTTTGATTAAAGAGAGGGGATGGGGGTGAGTTTTTAACTGTGACTCAGCGATACAACACCATCCCTCTCAAACCCAGACGACGACTTCTTCGCCACGACTCCACTGAGGCAGAAAAAGTTCTGTGGAATAAACTAAGAAACAGAAAGTTGGGATACAAGTTTATCAGACAATACAGTGTTGATGGGTACGTTATGGACTTTTACTGTCCTAAGGCAAAATTAGGTGTAGAAGTGGAAGGAAAAATTCACGAACAAAAGAAAACATATGACACCTATCGTGAAAGATATTTGCGCGAATTTAACATCCGAATCTTAAAGTTTAAGAACGAAGAAGTCCAAGTAAATATAAGCGAGGTGTTAAAAACAATTTCCCTCTCTTTACCAAAGAGAGGGACTAAAGGGTGAGTTTTTCAAACATGCTCAATATGTTTTTTTGTAAAACGATGCTTAAGATAATAGTAAATCGGGGGAATAACAAAAAACACCGCTCCCAACGCTAGCATCCACCCAAAGATTTGTTGTTGGGGGAGCCAATCAAAGAAAATAAACATTATCACCGTCCACGGAATGGGAACAATCAAACTGATCAGGTAATATACAGGAAATTTAATTGATGTAAATCCGGCAGCGTAGGAAATAAAATCCGAAATGTATCCCTGAAAAAACCGCATGACGATCAGCACTTTCACCCCTTCATGTGCAGCAATGTGGTCAACTTTGGACATCGCCCCTTTTCCCACCAGTCTCACCACCAGGTCTCTTCCAAACTTTCTGGCAATCCAAAAATTGGTAAAACTGCTGATGGCCGTGGCTAGAGATAGATATATGATTGTCCATTTACCAAACAGCGCAAAACCAGTCAGTACAATCAGGAAGATCAATATCACCGGCCCCCAGACACCGGATTCGGCCACCAGTTGCTGTATTTTAGCCAAACCCACCAGTTTTTGGACATAAAGAAACACTCCCGAGATAGAAGTAATGATTAATAAGAAAAGTAAAGCTTTTCTGATTACTTCTTTTTTACTCATGTGAGTTTGTCCAATCGTTCCAGCAGCCCCTTCCTCTCGTTGGGAAGTCCCTTTTCCACCTCTTTAAAAATCGCCTCCAAATATTTACCCACCTTCGGCCCCGGTTTAATTTTCTTCATTTTCATTACATCGTTTCCGTTTATCTTCAGATCCTGGATCGAAAATGGCTGTTTTTGCACTTCTACCAGCCTTTTTTTGAAATCTTCCAATCTCCAGCTGGTGGCTCTGGCCCCGCCTCCCAGCCGGTCCGCCACTCGCAAGGCCAGCATATCCGGCATGTTAGTCAACCCTACGTTTTTTAGAATGCGCCGGATGGCCGAATCTGTTTGATCCTCATTCACGGTAAATTGATGCCACCTGACCAGCCTTACGAATTTATCTTTTTCTTCATTGGGAAACCGTAAACGCGTGGCCATATTTTCGGCAATCCTGGCTGACTCCATTTCGTGGTTATAAAAAGTAATCCGTCCGTCGGGAAAAATTCTCTGCGTCTTAGCTTTTCCTACATCGTGGATCAGAGTCGCTAGTCTGGTCACCGGATCTAGGCTCACGCAAAAACGCAAAGACTCCACGCTATGCGTGCCTACGTCATACATATGGTGCCGTCCCGGACTTTTTTGCTCCACCCCAAAAGTTTCTTCCATTTCCGGCAAAATTTGTTCCGCCAGCCCCGCCCCCCGCAGCAGCATATATCCGTCAGCCGCGTAATCGCTGGCCAACAGTTTAAACAATTCATCTTTCACCCGTTCCACCGCAATCTGTTTGATCTTGCCTGCATTTGCCTGAATTGCCTGTAGGGTTGCCTGTTCAATTGTAAATCCCAATTGGGCTCCGATTCTGATGGCCCGCATCATCCGCAGGGCGTCTTCCCCGAACCGGTCATTTGGATTTCCGACAGCTCTTATCAATTTATTTTTCAAATCTAATAATCCATCAAATAAGTCAATCAGTTCAAATTTATGGTCTAAAGCCAATGCGTTAATAGTAAAGTCTCTTCGCAAGAGGTCCTCTTGCAAATGGCTTCCCCATGCGATTTTATCCGGGTGACGATTGTCGGTATAGTTTTCTTCTGTCCTATAGGTAGTAATTTCGTATGGTCGTCCATCTCCATTTTTTATCCCTACTGTGCCAAATTTATTGTCATAAAACGCATCTGGAAACAGTTTCAGTATTTGTTCAGGTGTGGCATTCGTCGTGAAATCCCAATCATAAAGAGGTTTATTTAAAATCGCATCACGTATGACACCGCCCACAATATAAATCTCATACCCCGCTCCCTCAAATTTATCCAGGATTTCTCTGACTTTTTCAGGTACGTCCAATTTCAACCTCATATAGTAAAATCTTACCATGGATATTATAAAAACCCTCCTGGCCAATCGGGGACTAAAGACCAAAAAACAAATCACCGAGTTTTTTCATCCCACTCGGCCCGAAGATCTAGAAAGCCCATTCGATTCTAAACCCGCTATTCGATTAATCAAATCGCATATCAAAAAGGGCCACAAGATCGCCATTTACGGCGATTATGACGTAGACGGCATTTGTTCCACCGCTATTGCCTGGGAAACTCTCTACTCCCAATATAAAAATGTTTTTCCCCACATTCCCCACCGGGAGTCAGAAGGCTATGGGCTCTCCATCAAAGGCATCGATCACTGTCTAGCCGAAGGCGCCAAATTAATTATCGCCGTGGACAACGGTATTGTGGCCCACGCACAAATCAAATACTGCCGGGATAAAAAATGTGACATTATTATCATCGACCACCACGAGACTAACGACCAGCGGCTAAAAGCCAATTGCGTTCTGCATTCCACTTCCTCCTGTGCAGCCGGATTAACCTGGTTATTTTGTAGGGACTACTTAGCCCCTAGCACCGAGCACTTGGCACTGGTAGCCATCGCCACCATCTGCGACATCGTTCCTCTTTTAGGTCCCAACCGCAGCTTTGCCAAGTACGGGCTGGAGGAACTAAACCATACCACTCGCCCCGGACTACTGGCGCTTTTCGAGGAGGCCAAACTGGGGGTGAGGTATTTAATAACTCCGTACCACGTGGGCTTCATCATTGGTCCCAGATTAAACGCGGCCGGCCGTCTAGAGCACGCTATTGATAGTCTGCGCCTGTTGTGTACCAAAGATCCTTCCAGAGCAATTCAATTGGCTAAACAACTGGGAGATACCAATCGCGCCCGTCAGGACACCACTCTTTCCGCCGTCACTCATGCGCTTTCGGAAATTACGGAGTCAAGTCTCATCGTCGCCGCCGATAAGTCATATCATCCGGGCGTCATCGGTTTGGTGGCGGCAAAACTGGTAGAAAAATATTACCGTCCGGCCATCGCTATCTCGATAGGGGAACAGGAATCCAAAGGATCCGCCCGCTCCATTCCCGGGTTTCATATTACCGAGCACTTGCGCACCGTCTCGCATCTACTGGTTGACGTGGGCGGTCACGCCATGGCCGCCGGATTTACGATCACAAATGACAATCTTCCCAAGTTACTTAAGAAACTTAATCAAACCAAAATAGATCCTAAGCTTTTAGTCAAAAAGCAGCGCATCGACGCAGAAATTTCGCTAACTGCTATAGACCAAGAGCTAATGGCCAGGCTCAAAGAATTTGAGCCTTTTGGTCTTAGCAATCCCATCCCCGTCTTTTCCACCTTTAAGGTGGAAATTTCTGATATCCGCCGTCTGGGCAAAGATAATCAGCACCTTAAATTCAAAGCCGGCGATTTGGAGGCCATTTGGTTCAACGCACCTGGCACCTGGCCCCTAGCCCCTAGCACTTGTGATTTGGTCTATCAAATTGCAGAAGACACCTGGAACGGCCAATCTAAGTTACAATTGTTAATCAAAGATGTACGCCCCAGCTCTTGAATTTGCCAAATTAGCTCACCACGGACAAAAACGCCTGTCCGGAGAGCCATTTGTGAATCATCCCATGGCTGTGGCTAAGACTTTACAAACTTGGCACCTAGACGAAACCACTGTTGTGGCCGGCCTGCTCCATGATACCGTCGAAGATGGAGGAGCCACCAGACAGGATTTGGTCAAAGAATTTGGTGAGGAAGTGACCCAGCTGGTAGACGGCGTTACCAAAATTACCAACATCAGGTTATAAGGCAGCAGCGAGGAACAATTTGTGGAAAACCTGCGCAAGATGATTCTAGTCATGGCGGCTGATCTGCGGGTGGTCTTTATTAAACTAGCCGATCGTTTGCACAACATGCAGACTTTGAAATATCTCTCGCCGGTAAAACAAAGAGAAAACGCCAAAGAGACTTTAGAGGTTTATGCTCCATTGGCCGAGCGCTTGGGTATGGGAGAAATAAAAGGCCAACTGGAAGACCTGGCTTTCCCTTTCTTATATCCTGAAGAATTTACTAAACTTCAGAAAGACAGTCAAAATTTCTACAAATCAGCTGAAAAATATATTCAGGATTTTAAGTCAGAACTTTTACGATTGTTACTCTCTAAACATATCGCCGCTAAAATAGACGCCCGCCGCAAACATTTGTATAGTTTGTGGTGTAAACTTCAACGCCCGGAAATAGACGGGGATTTGCATAAAATCCACGATCTATTCGCCGCCCGGGTTTTAGTCAGCACAGTCGAGGATTGTTATTTGGCTCTTGGCGCTATTCATGGCGCTTGGCATCCGGTGCCCTATTTAGGAGTTTCCGATTTTATTGCCAATCCCAAGCCTAACGGTTACCGTTCCATCCATACCAAAGTTTTCGGGCCCGCTGGGCATATTGTGGAAATCCAAATCCGGACTCATCTCATGCACGAAGAGGCGGAAATGGGTTTGGCCGCCCACTGGCAGTATTCTGAAATTAAATCCAAGGGTAAGAGCCCTTTTGCGTCAGAAAACAAACTTCCTTGGGTCAAGCAGTTAGTTTCCTGGCAAAAGGAGATGACCGATTCCCAAGAGTATCTGGATGCTCTTAAATTTGACGCCCTGCAACACCGCAATCTGGTTTTTTCTCCCATCGGCGACGTTTACGATCTGCCGCGCGGGGCTACCCCTATCGATTACGCCTATGCCGTGCACACCAAGTTAGGCCACCAAGCCGCCGGTGCCAAAGTCAACGGCAAAATGGTGCCTCTAAATCACAAATTAGTCAACGGAGACGTGGTAGAAATTATCATCGACAGAAAACGCCTCAAACCAAATCCTGATTGGCTGGATTTTGTCATCACTACCACCGCCCGCCGCGAAAT
>Ga0075750_126_pt1 | contig 14042 bp, 13 predicted proteins | sample RifGroB1_FD_68442 | JGI IMG/M metagenome (GOLD analysis project Ga0075750, IMG submission 68442)
TTCATAATCTGGCAGTTTGGGATCGTGTTTTTCACAAACAATAGTTATTTGGTGCTTCTTTTTCAAAATTTCAGTTATTTTCTCCACATGCTTCTCTACTCCACCTACATGGGGCCAATACAACCTGGTCATCATCAATACCTTCATGGCTTCTGACATACAACATAAATATCCGATTCTCCAAACAATTTTAAAGATATTTTATCAACAAAAGTTACTATATCTGAGATTGGTCCTTTTATAAATCGGACTAAATTCCCAAATATGGGGAACAAAAATAATGAATTCCTAATAATTCCCTCGGTCTTTATAACTTTGATTATTTTGAAACTTGCTTTTTCGACTTTCTTGGTCAGGTCTTTTTCTGTATATCGCCGTAAATGTCCCACTCTTATGTCAAACAATTTAGCAAGTCCCATTTTAAACAATGGGGCGTTTTTGCTAGGAGTTGTCAAAAGAAAATATCCTCCTTTATTCAGAATTCCTGATAATTTTTTCAGTAACTTGATATCATTTTGAACGTGTTCAATTACTTCGGAACAAATTATTAAGTCAAATTTACCGCTTGTTTTTTTTAACTTCTTCAAAAAATCCTTATTTAAGTTAAATTTAGCCAGACCACTTAGATTCATCTCTTTAGCACTTTTATTACACAATCTGATTGACAGGGGAGATACGTCAACACCGGTAATATTGTATCCTTTTGAAGCAAGGTAAAAAGCCAAAGTTCCTATACCACATCCGTAATCCAAAATTATGACATTATTCCTCTTTATCTTAAGCAATATCTTTTCTACTTCTCTAATGATTAGCCTGTACGTAAAGTTATTTCTCTTGATCGGTTTTTTCTGAATCTTGGATTTTTTGTGAAACTCATTATATTGTTTATCCATCAATCGTAATTTTACCATCTTGACACGAGTAAGGCCCTATAAGGTATAGTGCAGTTGTGGAAGTTTGGTCGTTGTATAGTAGGATGGTCAGAGTTGGGGTTGTCGTTTTAGTGAGTATTTCTTTCGCCTTTGTTTTTCCAAAGAGTATCAACGCAAGCATCATTTACTTCCAAGACAATTTTAATGATAACGATATATCTGACTGGACGGTCGCTCGTAATATGCAATGGTCAGCCCCAAGTTTGCCTTGCTTATATCAAAGTAATCCAACTACTTGGAAAGCGGAAAATGGTAGAGTGGGTATTAAAATAGATGGTCCCGGATGTGTGACTGAGCTTATTCCTAATAATTTTAATTTTACTGAAGGGATGGGATACTCCTATAGTTTTGATATGGAATTTACAAATACTGTTATTGCCGACAGAAACATAATTTTTAAGTATTTAAACCCTTCGAATTGGTATGATTTGAAATTTTATGGTTCTGATATGTGGTTTCAAAAAGTTGTTGACGGTTATTATAGGTTAGAAAAATCCTCGTATTCCTTTCAGGATAACCAAACATATCATTTTCGAATAGAATTTTCTAATATTGTAATCAAGATATTCATTAACGATATTCAAGTTTGGGAATTAGCAGACTCACCTCCTTACTTTGGTGGCGGTACCATCGGTTTTCAAGCCAGTGTGGGGACTGATCCAGATTCTGAAGTTTGGTTTGATAATGTGGTGGTAAGGAGTTTGGACCCGGTGCCCACTCCCACCCCCACTCCTACTCCTTTAACTCCTATTATTTTAATTCCTGGGATGGGGGCTGGCTGGAATTATGAGGCGTTAGTGCACGGAGTAAATGTACCGGATACGGATTGGAAAATTGCCCCCTATGTGAAAGTCTATAACGGATTAATTTCGGCGTTGGAGGCGGCCGGTTATATCCAAAATACAAATTTATGGGTGTACGCATATGATTGGCGACGAAATGCGTCAGACACGGCAAATAATTTAGCCCAGTTTATTTCCGACCGTATATCCTCTGGCCAAGTTAATTTGGTAGGGCATAGCCTGGGAGGTCTGGTGGCCCGCGCCTATGCCCAATCTAATCCCGAAAAGATTGATAAATTATTAACTGTGGGCAGTCCGCACCGGGGAGTGGGCGAAGCTTTTTACTTGTGGGAGGGAGCAAACCCGCAAGGGTTTACGGGGTGGCAAAAACTGGCCATGAAACTGCTGTTGCGCGTAAACAGAGATCAATATGATACGGAAGTGGCCGAGGTACAAGCTTTATTTCCTGCTTTAAGAAATGTCCTACCAATCTATGAATTTTTGAAAAATCGGGATGGGTCAATAAAGCCAATTGCGGGGCTAACTTGGACAAACAATTTCCTTCCCGGTTTAGATTCCCAACTGGGAAGTATTTTGGCTAAATTGCAGACTTTATCCAGCAATTGGGGAAATACAGTAAAGTTTATTCAGGTCGAGCCTAGAAGCCTGGCTGATATATTGACGGGTAGATGGGTGGACGGCAAACCTACCGGCCAGAAAGAATATGACAATGGAGACGGGGCGGTATTGTTATCCAGCAGTCAGATTAGCGGAGCACCTGTAAACTTGCCGGAAGACGGAATTGTGGTCATTAGTAATCCGGCCGATGGCGATTATCAAGTTACCGTCTCGCCCGCCGGCGGGGGAGGAAATTACACTCTGTATTTCGGCCGGATCAAAGGCGACGACGAAGCCTGGCAGGAAGTGAGTGACAGCGTAGCCAGCGGACAGACAGACCAACATCAATTTGGAGTGCAATTAAGTCAGGCCAATTTGGGGGATACCCCGCTGGACAACGCCCAGGCCAGGCTGGAAACATTAAAGACGGCGGTTGGCGCCAGCGCCCTTAAATTGCCGGCCAGAAGAATTCTGCTGCAGGATTTGGCCCGGATTAAAAGCTATGTGGCAGATATCGGCCAGACCAAAGTGAATGACGCGCTGGTGGCCAAGACGGGTCGGGGTCCGTGGGCGGACATGGCCGCGGACTTACGGCAACAGATTAAAGAAGGGCTACGGCTAGTTAAACAAGATGTGTATCAACAAAGAGCAGACCAATTTGCAAATTAAAATTGAAGGGAGTATAAACGGGGGTATACGAAAAAGATAGTTTTTCTTTTTGCGTGTTTGTTGATTGGTTTAGCCTTAGCTTCTCCGGTACTTGCTCGTCCCCAAGTAACTTTTAGCTATGGATCTGATACAGTGTATATGTTCTGGGATAGCTTTCCCAACACGGGATTTAGTTTAGCGCTGAATGATTATGAACAACACGGGATTTAGTTTAGCGCTGAATGATTATGAATTCAGTAAACCCGACTCACTGGTGGATACCTATAATAATTTTTATGTCTTCCGAAATGTGGCTCCCGGCCGGCAATACGTGCATCTTAAATACGGGAAGGGAAAATATTGGTCCGAGCCGGAACACTGGGAAATTAATGTTCCCGAAGTCTTAGGCGCCTCAAAGCAAAGGCGCTGTTTCTGGATCTTTTGTTGGTGAATTTTGGTGGACTCGAGAGGATTCGAACCTCTGACCTTTTCGATGTCAACGAAACGCGCTGACCAGCTGCGCCACGAGTCCCCGTAGACAAATTTTAACACGGACTCCATAATGAATCTATGAAGAAGCTCCTGGACGGTTTGCAGCCGGTGGTGATGGCATTTGCCGTCTTCATGATGATCTATCTGTTCCTGCTTCAGCCGCACAAGGTGGACGGAAATTCGATGTATCCCAACTTTCATGATAAGGAATATATATTGACGGATAAAGTCAGTTACAGAAAAGGCGACCCGCAACGGGGTGACGTGGTGGTGTTTCGGGCTCCTCCGCCGGCCAACAGCGACTATATTAAAAGAGTAATTGGTTTACCCGGAGAGACGATTGTGGTTAAGAATGGATATGTTTTTATTAACGGGCAGCGGCTGCCGGAAGCATATTTGCCAGCCACATACCAAACTTTAGAAAAATCTTTTCTGCGTGAAGGCGTTCCGTATCAGATCCCGGCCGGATATTACATGATATTCGGAGATAACCGGAATTACAGTTCGGATTCCCGGGAGTTTGGACCTATTTCCAAAAAGGCAATTGTGGGGAAGTTCTGGATTAAGTATTGGCCGCTTAACTTTTGATACCTTTGTAAATTTTTTGCAGACGGTCTTCAGTTTCTGGTAACGTGCCTTTGAGAATGATGGTCAGTCTGGTTTCAGCCCGGGAGCGGGAAAGGCGGACGATGTTGGCGGGTCTTCCGCCCAGCACCTCTTGGATTTCATCGCGCAGGCGATCTATTTCCTCGCTGACCTCGTGTGGAGCCTTAGCCGCTTTCCCGCTGGGCTTGTGGCCGGCTTGAATCCGCATTCTACGGGCCAGCTCTTCTGCCCGGCGGACTGAACCGGATTCGCGCAGAATAATCTTGTAGGCTTCGACTATCAAACGATTGTCGTCAATGGCAGCCAAAGCCCTAGCATGGCCTTCGGATATCAGCCCGGTCAGCAGACCATCTTTCAGGGCGTCGGGGAGAGTGAGAAGGCGCAGAGAATTACTGACATAGGATGGACTTTTACCAATCCGTTGGGCTATTTCACTGTTACCTAGGCCGAATTCACTAATTAGTCTTTCAAAGGCTTTGGCCCGGTCAATGGCGTTTAGGTCAGTGCGCTGGACGTTCTCGACAATGGCCATTTCCAACATTCCTTGGGGGGTAGTCTCTTTGATGATCACCGGAACGGTTTTCAGGCCGGCTAATTTGGCAGCTCTCCATCTCCGCTCCCCGGCAATAATCTGGTATCCGGCCGGAGTTTTGGCCGCGACTAACGGCTCTAAAATACCGTGCTCCCGTACCGAATCGACCAAGTCGACTAAAGATTCCGGGGTAATAATGCCTCTGGGCTGCAGAGGATTAGCCTGCAAAGAATCGATGTCTAGGTCAATGACTTGCTGATTCATTATTTTATTGTACAGAAATATATTGCTTACTGAATCTTTTATAGAAACGCAATACTCCAGCTTTTAACGCAGTTAGAGTGAAATCACGGCCTACTTGAACCCCGTCACCCGGGTGAAAGCGGGTGCCGTTTTGGCGAACTAAAATGTTTCCGGCAGAAACCTTTTGACCGCCAAAAATTTTAACGCCCAAGCGTTTCCCTCTGCGGTTTCCTTTTTGTCTGGTAGAACCCCCAGTTTTGGTGTGCGCCACGGTGTCATCCTATACTCTTTTTTCACGGCTGTCAACAGTAATTTTCTCGATTTTTATTTTATGATAAACAGGTTTAAATCCCCGGACTTTGCGATAACGGCTTTTGGCTTTGTATTTGGCCACCCGAATTTTTCGGCCCTTGACTTGACCCAAATCCTTAATGGCAACTTTGGCCCCATCGGGAAAAAGAACTGCATCAATCTGGCCGCGATCGGCTAGAAACTCTTGCCCGGGCTCGACTAGATATTGCGAGGAACCAATTTTGATTATGGCCTGCATGGGGGAAATTATACCCAAAAATCACTTAATTTGAAAGGAGGAAGGAGATGTTTGCCGGTTCATGGAGGTAAGGATTCCCAAAGTTAATCCCAGGGAAACCAGGGATGATCCGCCGTATGAGACGAAAGGAAGAGTAATTCCAGTTATGGGGGCCAGGCCGAGGTTCATACCTATATTGACCCAGATTTGGAAAGAAAGCATGGTTAAAGTCCCCAATGCATAAAGAGTGACTACGGGATTGGTTGCATATTGGGAAAGCAGGTAAATACGCCACATAATGATCAGGAAAAGGATCAAAGTAAATGCGGCTCCGACAAATCCCAATTCTTCACTCAGGGAGGCAAAAATAAAATCGGTATGCCTCTCCGGAAGAAAGCGCAGTTGGGACTGGGTTCCCTGACCTAGGCCTCGGCCCCAGAATTGGCCGGATCCCACAGTGATAACCGACTGAATCACTTGGTATCCCCGGTCCAGGGGGTCCGAGTAAGGGTTAACAAACGTCAGGATCCTGTCTCTCTGGTAAGGTTTGATTATGAACCAAAGTAACGGCGCGGCTAAGAAAAAAACTGCTAGCCCGGTTAACATAGTGTGGCGAAATGAAAAATTTGACAGAAAAACTGTCAACCAGCCAACGGTGAGAACTAGAGTCGTACCCAGGTCGGGTTGAAAAAAAATGATAAGAGCGGGAATGATAAACGCAATAATCCGCCATCTCGTAGACATCGTGACGAAAGCCAAAAGAAGGAAAGGTCTAATCAGTTCGGATGGCTGGATAGAAATCTGGCCAAATTGCAGCCAGCGCAGGGCCCCACGGCTGTGCAAGCCGAAAATGAAAGGGGTAATTAAAAAAACTAACGAGCTGATGTAAATCGGCAGGTGCAGAGCTTGAAATATTTTATAGTCGACCAGGGCTGTCAATATAAAGGCTACTGCGGCCGCAATGGCGAAGGCTAACTGAAATGGCACAAGAACCGGAAAAACGCTGCGGATAATAGCCAGTCCCAGAATAACCAGCAGAACTGCGGGTAAAATCAGCCACCAATCAAAGTAGTTCGATTTGAAACTCATGTCCTGATTTTACATCTCTGGCTAATGTTTGACGCTGAAATTCTGCCAGATCTATAGGAAGCTCGGGTAGGGTGACACGGATTTTTTGATCCAGACGGGCGCCCAGCTCCTTGCGTTTCTCCTGAACCTGACGGATGAGGCCGCGGAGCCGGCCTTCAGCTAATAATTCGGGATCCAGCTTCAAGTCTAGATCTACTGACAACTCACCTTCACGCCAGGTTATTTCTTTAATGTTCAGTTCGTCCTTGATGAGTTGAAGTAGTTGAGCGTTGAACGTTGAGCGTTGGGCGTTTACGCGCAAAGCGCGCAGGGGCTGGCGGACTTTCATCCCGGCTGTTTTGCGTTCAGATAGGCCCATTTCCACTATTTTGCGCACAAGTTTCATATCTTCGGTTAACTGAATATCTGCTTTACTCAATTTCCTGGCTTTGGGCCAGTTTGACAGGTGAACTGATTCAACCCCGGTTAGATTTTTGTAAATACTATCTGAAATATAAGGATTGAACGGAGCTAATAGTTGGGAGAAAGTAGAAAGTAGAGAGTAGAGAGTGGAATGACACGCAAGTTTATCGCTTTGATCAGTGGCCGTGGGACCGACGCGGTCGCGGCTGCGGCGGACATACCACAAAGAAATATCGCTTAATAATTCTTCTATGGCGTGACTGGAAGAATAGGGATCGTATGAATTTAAACCTATGGTTACAATGGTGATGGTTTGATTTAATCGGGCCAGAATCCACTCGTCAAGAATTTTTAATTTAAAATTTTTATCCGAAGGTATAGTTATTTTTAATTTTGGATCAAATCGGTCCAGATTGGCATAGGTGACGAAGAAGTTGTAGACATTCCAGAGAATGAGATGAAAGCGGCGGCGGATTTCGTCGCCCATTTTGTAGCCGAACTTGATATTTTCGATGGGGTTGTTGGAAACATAAATCCAGCGCATTACATCAACCCCCATCTTTTCTGCGGCATCGTCAAATGGAATATAATTGCCCTTGGTCTTGTGCATAGGTTCACCTTTTTCGTCAATGATGTATCCTGTGGCCAAAACATTTTTCCAAGGGACAGTATTTTCCAAAGCAACTGACATAAAGAGAGTGGAGTAAAACCAGAGTTTAATTTGGCCGATGTATTCAGTAATAAATTCAGTAGGAAACCACTCCCGCCAATAATTTTTATCTTCAAGATATTTCAAAGTAGAAAATGGCACGATTCCGGCGTCTAGCCAGCAATCCCCCACTTCTTTGGTTCTAGCCGCCTCTTGACTGCATTGGGGGCATCTGATTTTGATAGAGTCAATCCAAGGTCGGTGGAGTTCGGGCAGTTTATCTACCAAATTTGGGTTGATAGCCAAACTCCGAAGCTCTGTTTTAGAACCAACGACTGTGACATGGTTGTCCTGACACTGATAAAAGGGTAGTGCGAGACCCCAATATCGCCGACGGGATATTGGCCAATCGCCCATGTTGTTTAACCAGTCCTGCATACGTTTTTGGGCGGACGGTGGCAGCCAATTGGCTTTTTTAGCGGCTTTTTTCATCAATGGCCGAATTTCTTGAGCACTAATAAACCATTCGGAAGTAGCCCGAAAAACTAGTTCCTGTTTACATCTCCAGCAATGGGGATAGGAATGGGTGATCGATTCTTGTTTGTAGAAGAGGTTTTTTTCTTTGAGTTTGGCGAAGATTTCACTCCGAACGTCTAGGGCAAATTTGCCAGTGAGAAAGCCATAACCATCAGAGTATATTCCAAACTCATCTAAAGGGGCCAACACACGCAAGCCAAACTGTTTGCCGAGTCTAAAGTCTTCTTCCCCCGCACCCGGGGCAATGTGCACCAGGCCGCTGCCTTCAGCATCAGAGACTTCTTTCCATTCGATGATGGTATGTGTGGTTCCACTGACAGCGGGTAATTCGTCAAAAGGGCCCAAATATTCGACATTTAAGAGTTTTTTACCCTGAAATTTTTCAACTACCGCGTATTTTTCGGCAATTACCGAAAGGCGGCTAGCGGCGAGAATAAGAAATTCATTGGTGCTGTTAAGCTTGATTTTGACATAGTCTTTTTGGAGATGGACGGCTACTGCAACATTGACAGCCAAGGTCCACGGAGTAGTAGTCCAAATCAGAAGTGAAGTTCGAGGCTCATTTTTGAGCTTGAACTTGACGTAAACTGACATGTGTTCGACTGTCTTGTAGCCATCATCAGACAGTTCGTGTTGGCTAATGGCTGTACCGCAACGGGGACACCACGGCATAGAATCCACGCCTTCATACAACCATCCTTTCTCATGACATTTTTTGAGAAAATACCAAATGTAAAGGTTATTTGTCTCGGACATGGTGTAGTAAGAGTTATCCCAGTCCATAAACATGCCTAAACGTTTTGACTGCTCAGTTTGAATCTGGGAAAACTTTTCTACTCTCTGACGACACCTGGTGCAGAATTTCTCGATCCCAAATGTCTCAATGTCTCTTTTGCTATTTAACCCGAGGTCTTTTTCTTCTTGAACTTCCAGCCAAAGTCCCTGGCAGTCGAAACCATTCTGGAAACGCTGCTTAAAACCGCGGGCGTTTTTGTAACGCTGAAAAAGATCTTTGAGAGTGCGACCTTGACCGTGCTGGACGCCCATGGGATTGTTGGCGGTGATGGGCCCATCTAAAAAACTGAATCTCTTTTTTGCGTTATCGTTCTTGTGCAAATATTTATCGACTATCCCTTTCTCATACCACTCTTTGAGCAGCTCTTTTTCCAAAACCACAAAATCAACTTGAGGAGTAACCGGTTTAAAAGCCATGAAGTGATTTTATCAAAATTCTAACCCGAATGTATTTGTCCGTCTTTACACAGGTTTTTTACCTTGAATTTTGTTCACGACAAGTCTTTCCCATTCCTCAAATTGAGAACCCGGATGATGGTACAAAAGTCCTAAGACAATCATGGCTATAATATCTCTTTGAAGCGTGTAGCCTGATATTTCAGGCCTAGCTATTAAGATAAATGGTGTGGCGATTATAACCAGAGCGAAACCCCATGCATAAAGTTCTCTTTTATACGACCGCTTTAATTTGTAAATACTTTCGGGACACTCCAAAAAGGACTAACCTTAAAGGAGTGTCCCTTCTTTAAAAGAAATATCATGAACTTGGTTTGCCAGGCCTGACTATCATATATGCAAAGCTTAAAGCAATAGCAAAAACACCTTCAGATCTGACTAAAAATGCCGCTGCCTCTGGTTTGGCAACCATTGCGACGAACATTGCTGGGATCGATATGGAGAACGCTAATAAGTACAAGCTCCGACGGGCGCTTGCGGCTAAAATGTCCGCGTCAGATCCATCTGGCTTATGAAAAAATCCGGAAATAAGTTCTTTCACCATAATTCTGTCATCTCCCTTGCCTCAAAAACGCTGGGATGTCCCAATCGTCGGCCATGGGTTCGGCCAGGTCCGGGGGAGTGAAAGATTCAGGCTCGGGTTCAGGTTCGACTTTGGGCTTTTCGGAAACGATTCCGATCATGCCGGAGGCGGCCACAGGGCGGGAACGGGTCACCATGTTGGCCAGACGGACCCGGGCCTCATCAAAGCCGGTAGCAATGACGGTAATTTTCATCTGGTCGATAAGTTTTTCGTCCAGAGTAGAGCCGAAGATGATATTGGCGTCAGCGTCGGCGGCCTCGGAAATTATCCGGGCGGCCTCGTCCACTTCGGCCATGGTCATATCCGGACCCCCGGTGATGTTGAAGAGAATACCCTTGGCGCCTTCGATGGAAATTTCCAGAAGTGGGGAGGAAACGGCAGCCCGGGCAGCCATCAAGGCCAGGGACGGTAATAATATCCGAAATACCTTGTACTCCTTGAGATAGAACTGAATCCACTACCCGGAAAGCTTCTAAAAGAGTCATTTTACGGTCAATGACGTCCAAGAGGCGCTGGTTGGGGATAATGATCAAAGTGTCAACCTTGTTTTTAAGTTGCTCGATACCCTCTTCAGCGTTGACCATGCGCCGAGTACCTTCAAAAGCGAAGGGTTTGGTGACAATCCCCACGGTCAGAGCGCCAATTTCGCGGGCGACTTCGGCGATTGTCGGAGCGGCTCCGGAGCCGGTTCCGCCTCCCATGCCGGCAGTAATAAAAACCATATCCGAATCGATAAGATATTCCTTGATCTTTTCGCGGGACTCTTCGGCAGCCTGGCGGCCAATCTCCGGGTCCCCGCCGGCACCCAAGCCCCGGGTGAGATTTTCCCCAATTTGCAGTTTGAGATTGGCTTGATTAGTCAGAAGAACTTGGGCGTCAGTATTAACAGCAATAAAATCAACTCCGTTAATCGTTCCCGAAGAAATCATGGAGTTAAGCGCGTTCCCCCCTCCTCCACCAATTCCACAAACTTTTATCTTGGCGTAGCGGCCAACGTCAGGTTTGACTAAAGCCATACATAGCGGGCAGGAGTGGGTCTGATTGTATCAGGGCAACTCAAGGTAGTAAAGACTTAAGAGCACTACTGATTTTGCCCATCAATCCGGTGAGCGGGATTTTGTCCAGGAAATTCCCCAAACCGGCTTCTTCTGCATTGTCCAAAGAATGCTTGAGAAGTCCTACAGATGCGGCAAAAGCCGGGCTCTCAATTTCGTCAATTAAACCGGTTAAACCGGTAGGCCAGCCGATTCTCACGGGCATGCTAAGAATCCTTTTGGCTGAATCAACCAATCCCACTGTTAGGGCTCCACCACCGCAAATCACCAGGCCCGCCGGTGTCAGCCCGGCCAAATTACTTTTTTTTATCTCGGAAGAAATCATCTGAAACAACTCATTAAGACGGGGGCGGATAATTCCCTCCACCAACGTTTTGTAGGAAATAGTTTTCAATTCTTCGGGAAGAGCCAGGGGGGAAAGGTCTATTTCGTCTTCTTTGTCTTTACGGCTCTGGCTAATAAAGACTTTTATTTTTTCGGCACTTTCCAAAGAGATGCGCAGTCCAATAGCTAGGTCATTGGTCACGTTTCGCGCGCCCACGGGAAGAACCGATGAATAGGAAAGAGCTCCGTCAACATAAATGACGATATCGGTGGTACCTCCGCCGATATCCACACATACTACCCCCAATTCCTTTTCGGTGTCGGTGAGGACCGCCAGGCTGGAAACCAAGCCTCCGAAAGCCAATCCGGAAACATCACATCCCACTTCACCGACACATTTGCTCAAATTTTTAAGGGCAGTAGTCGAGCTGGTAACGATATGGGTTTCCACCTCCAGGCGAACTCCGGTCATGCCGATGGGATCCCTTACCCCCTGCTGACTATCCACCGAAAAAGAACGAGGTATGACGTGGAGGATCTCAGAAGAAGTGGGCAGGGAAATAGCCCGGGCGGCTTCCAGAACCCTACGCACATCCTCGCCGGATATTTCTCCGTGAGGATCGGAAATGGCCACCACTCCTTGGCTATTTTGAGAGGCGATATGGGTACCGTCTACCGAGACCCAGGCCCGGGCCACATTATAACCCGCCATGCGTTCGGCCGATTCTACCGACTCAACGATGCTTTCGACTGCCTCGTCGATATTAACAATTTGACCTTTACGGATCCCTCTGGACGGAGAGGTGGCCGCTCCCACAATGTGAATTTTAGACGAGTCTTCTTCGCGGATCTGGGCCACCAAAGTAGTTATTTTGGTGCTACCAATGTCGATAGAGCTTATTTGTTTGCTCTTGGCCATGCTTGATAATGGGATTCTACTTCTGACGGTCAGCGGTTGTAAAGAGGCTAGCTGTAATTTGAACCAGTTTTTCGGCAGCGTCAGTGGGCAGATCCAGGGAGCGGGGTTTTAAGTGCATGGCTTGTTTAATTGAAGAAATCAGTGATTGGGGGGTTAATTGAGATTCCGGTAAAATAACGGCTTGGTGATTGCCCTCCAGTATCTGGGCATTGAGGAGTTGTTCGTTGTGGGAGGCCCACGGAATGGGAATTAACACACACGGAATTCCCAGATATCCCAATTCGTAAACAATGTGGGCGCCGGCCCGGCTGACGACCACCGCGGCTTGAGCCAGAGCAGATATGGCTTTAGCCGAGTCAAAGGCGAAACACTCATATCCATCCTTAATATGGGACCGGGCCGGGGAATAATCTAAATTTCCGGTTTGATGTACAACCTGATAACTGGCCAGCAATTTAGGAAGCGCGGCAAAAACTGCCTTATTAATAGTTTGTGATCCTTGTTTTCCTCCTGTGATATAGACCAAATTTTTAATTTTTAATTTTCCAGCGAAGCTATTATATTTTTTAATTCTGATTATTTCGTCGCGGAGAGGCAGGCCGATAACCACGGATTTACTGCGCGGGTAGCGCCGGGTGCTGTCTGGCCAGGCCAGAGCTATTTTCTTAACAAAGAGAGAAATAAATTTATTGGCCCAGCCGGAGACAACCGTTTGCTCATGGGTAATGGACGGGATTCCCAGCAGCCAGCCGGCCAGAATGGTAGGGACGGCCAGGTAGCCGCCGAAGGAGACGATGCCGTTTGGGCGCAGTAACAGTAACTGTAACAGGGCCTGAAAAAAGCCGTATGGGATAGAGATGAGTTTGAGAGGGTTAAAAGTCCGGTAGAATTTGCCGGCTTTCAGATCAATAAATTTAATATCTGCGGTTGTTACTTCATGATATTCGGCAGAATCTAACTTGTCTTCCCACATGGAGTGGCGGTGGCCGAACCAAACTATCTGCCATCCTTTGTCTTTCAGCGCCTTGGCCACTTCCAAAGCGCTCGTATGATGCCCCCCGGTAAACACCAACGTTTTCACAAGTTCATTGTAACATTATTGACCATGATGCTTTTATTTGACAAAAATAATGCGGTCGCATTTTATTTGTCAATTTTCTATGAGCAGCGGGCGGTGTTGACGAGAATGCCGGAGGCCAGGAGGATCAGGACCAGGGAGGAACCGATTCTTTTACTTCAACTCCTTAATGAAATCATCAATTGAAATACCTGCTTTTTTGACCTGAGATTTTAAGAGAAATGGAGCCACTTCCCTGTGTAAAGGTATAGATAAGCTAGGAGATCCGGATTTTTGCAGGATTGCATGGTCGCCAGAAGTGTGTACATGCAAGTAACCAAATTTGATAAAAGCTTTAACTGCATTCCTGCCTGAAATATTCGTCAGCTTAGGCATAAGCCAGAGGAACGGGAGTGTTGACTCTTCGTTGAACAAATTCCGTATCCTTATCAGCTTTGGTTAATGCTTCCATATAAGCTTTAATGGCTTTGTCGACGTTTGTTAATGCTTCCTTTTTAGTTTTACCCTGAGACATACAACCATAGAGATTAACTACTTCAGCGACATAACCCTTATAGGCTTTATCGTAGACTAACTCAATAAGATAATCGAGTTTCTTGACTTTCATAATAATGCACTTATTATATCACTTCTGTTTGGCAATATTAACTAGTATACCTGATGCCAGCAAAACCAGGACCAGGGAGGAGCCGCCGTAGGAGATGAAGGGCAGGGGGACGCCGGTTAAGGGGATGATAGCTACCATGGCGCCTAAATTAACCAGGGCCTGCAGA
>Ga0075750_125_pt1 | contig 10420 bp, 9 predicted proteins | sample RifGroB1_FD_68442 | JGI IMG/M metagenome (GOLD analysis project Ga0075750, IMG submission 68442)
CAGCCGGATCAAATTGAATACCAAAATCACGCTGTGGTTTTTGACCCTCTGGGCGTTCAGCTCTGCCTAGACTGCGCCGGCGGCTACGGCGAAGCCGACTCCATCCGTCTCGACCGCCACGGCCGGGCTGTAAAATAAGCGCTTTTTTACCAATTTCAAGCTATAGCGTCAATCTGGTAAATCTTTCACCCCATAGTCAATTTCAAATCTTGGCGATATAATTAGCCACCCTGCCTCCAGGCTATGCGCAAGTTCCTTATTTCCATTGGTCACCCCCTATATATTCTTTTAAAATTCTTTATTTCCCCCCCGCTTACGTTGAACAAAGTGAGACGCAAAAAATTGTTTAAATTTTTCGAATTAAGAGGGGGGGTCAGGGGGGGTGATACTCGAAAGAAGACCCGTAAAAAAGAAGTCGTCATTTATCACGCCAAAACCCCTTATCTCAAAAACTTCCTCAAAGCCATTTATCCCCTGACCCAAGTCCGTCTCCCCGTTTTGAAAATTCCCACATTGAAAATTCACTGGAAATTACTGGCATTAGTATTTATTGGGAGTATTGGTATTTATTTTTATGTTTTTAAGGATTTACCCGCGCCGTCATCCCTTACCACCCAACCCGTTCCCCTGACTACCCATATCCGCGACCGCTATGGAGTCGAGCTGTACAAAATCTATGCTTCTCAAAACCGCACCCTGGTCAAATTATCAGACCTCCCTCTTACTTTGCGCCAGGCCACTATCGCCATCGAAGACGCCGAATTTTATCAACATTCCGGTTTTTCCCTGCGCGGCATTTTCCGCGCTCTTATTAGTAATTCCTCACTCCTCTCTACTCGCAACTCATCCTCAATACAAGGCGGTTCCACTATTACCCAACAGCTAGTCAAAACCGCTCTCCTCTCCCCCGAGCGCACCTTACAACGCAAAATCCGCGAACTGGTTTTGGCTGTTCTGGTCGAACTGCGTTATCCTAAAGATCAGATCTTGGAAATGTACCTCAACCGGGTTAGTTTCGGCGGGGCTGCCTATGGGATAGAAGAAGCCGCTCAAACTTACTTCGGCAAACCCGCTTCTGACCTGACCCTGCCTGAATCGGCTCTCTTAGCGGGTCTGCCCGCTTCCCCCACTACTTATTCTCCATTTGGAGCCCACCCGGACCTAGCCAAAGCCCGGCAAAAAGAGGTTCTGCGGCGCATGGTCTCCGAAGGCTTTATCACCTGGAACCAGGCCGACGCCGCCTCTGCCGCTGATCTGCAATTTGCCCCCCAAACCATAGACATCCAGGCTCCCCATTTCGTGATGTACGTCCGCGACTACCTGGCCAGAAAATACGGCACCGCCATCGTTGAACAAGGAGGATTGGAAGTCATCACTTCTTTAGATCTGTCCATCCAGCAAATTGCCCAAACCGCCGTCACTCAAGAAGTAGCCAAAGTCGCCTATCTGCGTATCGGCAATGGAGCCGCCGTAGTTACAAATCCCCAAACAGGAGAAATTTTAGCTATGGTCGGATCCAAAAATTATTTCGATATCGCCAACGACGGCAACTTTAACGTCACTACCGCCTTGCGCCAACCCGGATCGTCTATCAAGCCCCTCAATTACGCGCTCGCCCTGACCCGCGGTTTCACCCCCGCTTCCACTATCGACGATTCGCCCATCGTTTACAAAACTCCGGGCCAACCTCCATACTCCCCTGTCAATTACGACGGGCGCTTCCACGGCAAAGTTACTTTACGCACCGCCCTGGGCTCTTCCTACAATGTTCCGGCCGTTAAAATCCTGGCCGCCAATGGTGTATCCAATTTCATAGAATTTGCCCGTAAACTTGGTATTTCTTCCTGGACCGACCCGTCCCGCTACGGCCTGTCCTTAACTTTGGGCGGAGGAGAAGTCACCATGCAGGACATGGCTACCGCTTTCGGAGTGTTTGCCAACTCCGGTTCCCGCGTCGACCTTTATCCTATCCTTTCCGTCCGCGATTCCTCCGGCCGCCTGCTCGAACAATCCTCTCCTTCCAGCCAATCCGTTCTCGATCCCCGCGTCGCATATCTTATTTCCAATATTCTCTCCGACAACGCCGCCCGCACTCCGGCTTTCGGTCCCAATTCCGATCTGAACGTCCCCAATGTAGCTGTCAAAACCGGTACCACCAACAATCTTAGAGACAACTGGACCATTGGTTACACACCCGACCGCCTGGTCGCCGTCTGGGTGGGCAACAACGACAATTCCCCCATGAGCTACGTGGCTTCCGGCGTCACCGGGGCCTCCCCCATCTGGCGCCGCATCATGACCGAAATCCTCAAAACCACTCCCTCCGCCGGCTTTGCCTCCCCGGCCAATCTTGTTAAAGTCAATATCTGCACCATTACCGGCCAGTTAGCCTGCGAGGGTTGTCCCGGCCGCAGCGAGTACTTTATCCCCGGCACCGAACCTCGACTCGCCTGCACCAAGGAAGCTATCGAAAAACTTTTGGAAGATAAAGCCAAAAAAGACCAAAAAGAGCGTGATAAACTTCTCCAAGGAATACATGAACCGTAACTACAAAAACACTCTCATCCTCCCGACTTAGGACATTTCATTAAATAACCAATAAAACCGGGAAATCCCGAATTAGTAATCGTATTATTTGATTTTTGCCGTTTGGCGCGGCCGCGGTATATGACAAATAGAGGTGGCTGGGGTAAAACGGCAGATTAATGACACGGAGAGCGTGATAAACTACTTCAGGGTACATCAACCCCATGAAAGTAGGTTAAACTAGGGTCATGGTTTCCCCTGTTCCCCCAAGTCAATACTCACGCCTCCTACCTTTTTTCCCGGACATTCCGGAAAATGTGCATATCCGCTACTTTCTAACCAAAGAACAGGAACAAAGGCTACTCTACGTCAGCGGCAATTTTGGTAATTATGAATCTCCAGGCAAAAAACCTCATTCCTGTCTGGAGTACCGACAAAAACAACCTAGCATCACTAAAGGTTGCCCAAAAAATCGGGTTTACCCAAATATCTATAAAAACCTACATTTGCACACAAAATGATAAACTTCTCCAAGGGATACATGAACCATAACTACAAAAACACTCTTATCCTCATCGCTGCCCTCTCCGCGGCTGTGGCGGTTATTGTGGTTTTGCGTTTCTTTCTGCTTCAAAGTCCCAGATAAGTTTGGTCAGCTCCGGCACCAGTTTTTTGGCCCTATCTATGTCTACTCCCTCATTCATAATCACTAATATAAACGGTTTTTCGGCCATCACGATTCCCGCGTCTGACCAAATATCCAAATCCGTCCCCACTTTATGAATCACCCGCGTACCGTCCGGCACTCCGGCGGGAATCCTCTCCTCGTAAATACTGCCCTGCAGCAAATCCAGTGTCTGTTGATTTTTCTCTTCATATATTTTCTGCCACATCGCCGCCACGTCTTCTGCGGTCGTCGTATTTTCGCCAAAATCGGTATTTTTCATTCCCAACCTCTCTATCTCTATCTCCATTTCCCTTCTCCCCACCATATTTGCCAGGACATAGGCAGCCGTATTATCGGAGTTCTTAGCCATATACGTCACCAGCTGCTTTACCGTCAATTTTGCTCCAGCATTCATAAATTCAATCGGCCCCGAACCGCTCTGCTTATCTGCGTCTTTCAACGCGTAAGTATCTTCTAATTTCAAATCTCCAATTTCTAATTTCCGGAACACTGCCGCCAAAATCGGCACTTTCATGATCGACGCCGCCGGCAACACCTTACTATCCCCCACTCCGTATCCTTTTTTCTCATCCAACCTGTACACCGCCACCGCCCAATTGCCCTGGGCGGAATTTAACCGGCTGCGGATTTGCGCCACCGGTTCTCCCGCTATTTCTTTTCTCTCTATCTGATAACTGATTTTAAGAGGTTCCAACTCCGGTTTCTGCTCCCTCCACCATAGCCAGCCGCTAATAATTCCCGTCACCACAAACACCCAGCCGATCAATTTTCTGTTCACCGGCATCCGCTTCAAATTTACCTGCCGCACCAAATTGGCCATTTTGCTACTTTACTAGATTGGGAGGTGTTCTTCCAGACAAACCTTCCACCAGATTTGCTACTGCCGCTGTTCCCATGGCCTTCCTGGCCTCAAATGTGGCCGAGGCAATATGTGGCGTCAAAATTACATTCTCCATTTCCAGAAGTTCCGGCCGGGGATTAGGTTCATTCTCCCACACGTCTAAAGCCGCTCCGGCGATTCTTCCGGTTTTTAAGGCGTACACCAGCGCCATTTCATCGACCACCGGCCCCCGGGCCGTGTTTACCAAATACGATCCCTGTTTCATTTGCATAAAAGTCTGCTCATTCATTAAATGTGTAGTTTCAGAAGTAAGTGGTACATGCAAGCTTATATAATCAGATTGCCCCAGCACCTCTTCCAATTTTGTCCCCGAGCTGCGGCTATGCGTCAGCACTTTCATCCCAAAAGCCTCGGCTCTTGCTGTCACCAAACTCCCAATTCTCCCCATCCCGATCACCCCCAAAGTTTTACCTTTCAGCAGTTGCCCCAAGAATACGTCCGGTTCCCAGCCTTTATATGCCGCGTTTTTAGCAAAATCCGCCGCCGGCAATAATTGATTAGACAAAGCCAGCATCAGTGTCCAGGTAAATTCCGCCACACTTTCATTTACCTCATCGCAAGGCGTATTTGTCACCAAAATATTTCGGGCCTTGCTGGCTTCAACATCCACGTTATCAAATCCCACCGCGTAATTGGCAATTATTTTTAGCCTCTTGTTCTTATCCGCCGCCAGCACTTCTGCGTCAATCTTATCCGTCAACAAACATAATAATCCGTCATACCCCTTCTCCAATTCCGGTTTCAAATCTCCCCCCACGGTCAATTCATATCCCGCCTCTAGAAGCGGCTTCTTAATCTCTTCCCAAAAGGGAATTTTTTTGGTTACGAATATCTTCGCCATACTCTCAATCTACCACAGTTGACAACGCATCAAAAGAGTCTAAAATCACTTCATGAAAGAGTTATCTCCATTGGCTGAAAGAACAGCGTCGATTATCGATAAAGATCGGGATGACGAATTATATTCAGCCGAATCGGCTTTTTACAAAGGATCACCAAACAAGCTACCGTTTAGACAGAGATTGAACGCGGCACAACGAAGGTTCGCCGCAACAAAAGCTCGTGAGGATAAATGGAGACGCCGAGCCATTATCATAGGCTAAAACTCTCTTGGAATTACTCCTATACTCTTTTCCTGCCACTCCTGCATTTTGTCAGCAGTCAAAAGTCCGGCTTGCGGGCCGATGTAACCCAAGACCGAGGCCGAATTGACCGTTCCCCATTTCAGACACTCGTCCAGGGGTTTGCCTTGCATATACGCCCCCAAAAAACCCGACCCAAAAGCGTCCCCCGCCCCCGTCCGCTCCACCACCGGCGCCTCTACAATCGGCATATGCCAGAATTTACCACCGTCGTAGGCATACGTCCCCGCCGGCCCATCGGTAATCACCACCACCTTCGGCCCCATTTTTTGCAATCCCACCAATAAGGCCTTTATATCGGTCACTTCCAGTCCCAAAAGTTTGGCGGCTTCCTCGCGGTTTACAAACAGCACTTGGGTATTCCGGTAAGCAAACATCAACTTTTCCACCCCCGCCTTTATCTGTCTGGATCCGGGATTAAAAGCGATCTTTGTTCCGTGACTGACTGCCCAATCCACCGCTTGCCGGTAAAATTGCTCAAAATCCTCTCCCGCCGTGGTCAGATACATCCAATCAGATCTCACGTCCTCCCCAACTTTAAACCCACCTGCCGCCACTGGATAATATGACAAAATCGTCCGCTCTTCCTGATAATTAATGACTACCCCAAATCCGCTCTTTCCCGGCACAATATTTATAAACTGGGTGTCGATCCCCTCTTTTTGCAGTTCCTTAATCGCCCGCTCGTCCGTCCAGCTATCTCCCATGCTCCCCATCATGGCCACTCTATATCCCAAGCGGGTCAACCCCACCGCATTATTTCCGGTATTCCCGCCAATGGCAAACTCAATTCCCCTGACCCCGATTTTCTCTCCAAATCCCAGCTCAATCACGCACCGCTTGCGGTCAATACTGCACACTTCCTCCACATCCACATCCGGCAACTTCACAAACACATCCATCCTCGCCGGACCCAAACTCAACATATCATATTTCATAATTTTAAAATTTGAATTTGATTAAAAATTAAAAATTAAAAATTAAAAATTTTCCGGGCAATTTTCTTAGACAATCCCACCGGGTCATCACTTTGCCAGATATTTCTCCCTATGGCCATCCCCGCCGCTCCGGCGCTCATTATCTGCTCAATCTCCTCAATTAACTTCATCTCTTCTATCTTGGTTCCCCCTTGGGCCACAACTTTCGTCTTCCCCGCGCTTTTGACTACCCACTCAAAGCTCTCCGCATCTCCCGTATACGGCAGTTTTACCACATCCGCCCCCAGCTCCAATCCCAACCTGGCCGCATATGCCACCGTGTCCCGATCCGTTTCCTTGCCTTCTACATGTTTACCCCGCGGGTACATCCAAGCCACCACCGGCAGATCTTTCGCGTGGGCTTCGCCCGCAATCTGCGCCAACTCCTTCATCATCTCTTCTTCATGTTCGCTCCCCACATACACCGTATACCCCACCGCGGCCGCTCCCAACTCAATGGCCCGCTCCACACTGGTCAGTTGTAAACTCACCGGTTCCTCCCCCTTATGAAACCCCGTCTTGCCGTTTAATTTTAAAATCAACGGCGGCAAATCTGGCGTATAATACTTTTCAGCTATTCCCGCCCCAAAAACAATTCCCGTAAACACACTTGCTTCCCTGGCAATTTTGCAAATATACTCCGGATCCACATTTTCATCGTTAAAATCGGTTGGCCCATGTTCCATCCCCTGGTCATACGCCAGCAGCATTATTTTCCCGTCCCTGGAAATCTTGCCTATATCAACCATGGTTCCAGTCTAACCTAATTTCGGTTTTCGGACAATCGGTTATCAGAAACCGGTTCGCCGGCAATCCGGTTAACCGGGATCCGACTTCCGACCTTCCGACAACCGATCATTCGTTCCCCAACAGGAAATACAGAGCAGTCACCACTGATAGCACCCCAACTGCCATCTGCACACTCACTCCATACAAGGACCATCCCAAAAGTGGAGCCATCTGCACCGGTAGCATGTGAGCCAATCCTCCTACCAACAACAGCCCCCATCCCGCCGTCACCCATTTACCTTCATTTGTAGTTTTCTTCACCGCCATCTAAATCACCCTCTTTCGCGATATTACCTTTTTAACTGCTTCTTTTATTTTAACCACACTCATGCCATATTTTTCCAGTAGTTCTTCCGGCTGGCCGGATTCGCCGAAAGTATCCTGCATCCCAATCATTTCCATAGGCACCGGGTAATTTTTAACCAGTATCTCCGCCACCGCCGATGTTCCTCCACTGTCACCACCGCCCTACAATCCCGGGCGACTCTCATGATCGTTGCCACATCCATGGGTTTAATGCTGTGGTTATTTACCACCGTCACCCCTATCTCCTCTTTTTCCAATTCTCTGGCCGCCACCAGCGCCTGATAGACCAGCGGTCCGCATGCCACAATCGCCGCGCACAAGGTCTCTCCTTGTGCGTTTGCCTCCCACAGCACTTCCGCCCGGCCGATTTTAAACGGTGTTTCGGGAATGGTAATGACCGGTGTTTTCTCCCGGGTAAACCGGAAGTAAACCGGACCATTTGTTTCCGCCGCGGCCAACGTCGCCTTTTTCGTCTCCCAATAATCGCACGGTACTACTACTGTCATATTCGGCAGCACCCGGGTAATGGCAATATCCTCCAATGCCTGGTGCGTCGCTCCGTCCGGCCCCACCGATACCCCGGTATGCGCTCCCGCTATCTTTACATTAAGGCCTGAATAAGCCACGGACACCCGTAATTGATCCCAATTTCTACCCGGAGAGAATACTGCATACGACGACACAAAAGGAATCTTTCCGGCGGCCGCCAACCCCGCCGCGATGCCCATCATATTCTGCTCCGCCACTCCGCACTCAATAAATCTCTCGGGAAACTTTTTAGCAAATTCTTCCACTCGCGTGCTCTCTTTCAAATCCCCTGTCAAAACCACTATCTCCTGACTCCCGGCTCCTAACTCCACCAACCCCTCCCCATACCCATCCCTGGTCGGCACCATCTCCACGTCTTTATCAAATAATTTTGGGTTTAAAGATTTTGTCATATTTTTATACCTCTCCCCTGCCCCTCTCCTATAATAGGAGAGGGGAATTAAAGGGGTGAGGTATGGGGGCGTTACTGGTGTTCTGATTGGATTTTTCCTCCCAAAGTTCTTAATTGATGTAACGCGTTTTTAGCCTCATCCGCTTTCGGCGGTTTGCCATGCCATTCCGGTTTCCATTGCATAAAGTCCACCCCTTTCCCGGGAATCGTATGGGCGATAATCACCGTCGGGTTTTCGAAAACAGTTTTAGCTTTTTCGATGGCCGCGATTATTTCGGCCATATTATGTCCGTTTATCTCAATCACCGACCAATTAAACGCCGTCCATTTATCTACCAGGTTTTCCAGGGGCATCACGTCTTCTGTAAACCCGTCAATTTGGATATTGTTCCTGTCCACAATCGCCGTCAGGTTATGCAGGTTGTTCTTCCCGGCAAACATAATGGCCTCCCACGTCTGCCCTTCATCCAGCTCCCCGTCGCTCATCATAGCGTATACTCGCCAATCTTGGCCATCCATTTTGGCCGCCATGGCCTGGCCAATTGCCTGCGACAGTCCTTGTCCCAGCGGCCCCCCGGTGTTTTCCACTCCCGGCAGTTCTCTATAATGTGGATGTCCCTGCAGCCCACTCCCCAATTTTCTTAAGGTCAGAAGTAAGTCGTAAGGGAAAAATCCCGCGTGAGCCAAGGTCGCATACCACACCGGGCAAATATGGCCATTACTTAAAATCACTCTGTCTCTATCTTTTTTCCAGGGATCCTTAGAATCATAATTTAACACTCCCCCGAAATACAAGGCCGTAAACACATCCGCCATCCCCAACGGCCCAGCAGAATGTCCCGATCCCGCCTCCAGCAGCATCTTAATAATATCCTGCCGGATCTCATTGGCTTTTAAATCTAGATTCATACCTGGAAAGGCTTTTCTGCCGGATCAAACACCCGTGGTTCATGCTCCAGCATATACTCAAATATCTCCAATGTTTTAATTACTTCTTCCGGCGTCTCCACCACCCGATATACCTGAAATTCCTCGGGCCGCATCCGCATGTTGGCCAAAAAGGTAGCCATGATATTTTCCCAAAATTTGCCATACAGAATCAGTGGTTTGTGATGCCCGAAATACAGCCGGGCCAACCCCCACGCCATGCCAAACTCCGAAATTGTCCCTGTTCCTCCTTTAAAAATTACATACGCCTGACTCACTTCCAGAAGTTTTAAAGTTCTTTCCAGATAATTATTTGCCTTTATCTCTTCATCAATGGGGTTATTTTTATCCTTTCCTTCAAAATTGGCCACGTCTTTGGGATAAAAAGTCACTCCCACTACATGTCCCCCTCCGGCCTTCGCCCCCTCTGATGTGGCCCGCATTACACCCGGACCTCCCCCATTGGCCACTATATATCCGGCTTTCGCCAATGCCACCCCCACGTTATATGCTTCTTTAAACAGCGGATCTTCCGGACTGGCGTCCGCAAACCCCAGGCACGCCACCGTTTTTATTTTTTTCGTTGTTCCGTCGGGCATTAATTCCATTCTAACACCCGTCTTGCTCCCACCGCCACCTCATCTACTCCCAAATTTTGCAACATCGGCAAATGCTGTTTCTCGACTCCCCCATCCACACAAATTTTGAGCTTTAAATTTCTCAAATCTCTTAAGTTACTTAAGTGACTTATTTTTTGAAGGATCTTAAGATCCAGTTCTTGCCCTCCAAACCCCGGTTCAATTGACATCAGGTTTACCAATTTGAGCTTTGGTAAATATGGCTTAATCGACTCAATTGGCGAATGAATGTCTAACGCCAGACAATCAAAATCTTCGGGTCTGGCTACACTTTCCATTTGAACTATAATCCGGTCAAATTTGGCCAAACCTTTTAAATATTCTTGTAAGTTTTTCTCGACGACCATCAAATGCGCGTCAAACTTAAGCCCCTGCCCCCAACGTAGCTTCATGCGAAGTGGGGTTATACTCTTATTGGCCGCGTACTTCCCATCCACAAAATCAATCTGCACCCTCGTAAATTTCTTACTCCGCTTAATCCGCTCAATCAGCTCAATCAGCTCACTCTGCTTATCCGTTAATATCGCCGGAATTATCTCCATAACTTTGCGAATTCTTCTAACGCCTTTTTTTGCACTTCTTCCAC
>Ga0075750_137_pt1 | contig 9954 bp, 14 predicted proteins | sample RifGroB1_FD_68442 | JGI IMG/M metagenome (GOLD analysis project Ga0075750, IMG submission 68442)
AGGCCAGGTGACTAAAATTGCCCCGTATGGGGTGTTTGTGCATCTGGAAAAAGGAATCGAGGGACTGATCCATGCCTCTAAAATGCCGGCGGAGGCCACGTTTGTGGAGGGGCAGGAAGTAGAAGTGTTTGTGGAGAGTGTGGATATGGACAAAAGGAGATTGTCTTTGGGGGTGGTCTTGACAAAAAAGCCGGTAGGGTATAAATAGGGAGCATGAATAGACAAGAAATGATTAAGTGGGCGGAGGAGAATGAGTTTAGGGTGGCAACTTTTGAAAGCGGCCATCGAGGAAAGGAAGGCTTTGTTATAGAAGCTAAGTTGGATGGGGTGGTGCAGAGGGTGTTGCAAGCTGAGCCTGACCCAGAATCTTGGCTGAAGTATTGGAGGAGAACGCGTATCTTTGATAATGTACTAATGAGATGGCGAGGCATAGGAATGATTGTAGTAAGTGGATTTGAAGGTGGGCCGGGGTATGGTTTGTGCAAGGATTTTTGAGGAGAATAAGCGGGACGATTGTGATATAAACGGGGGGTGAGTAAGACGAAAAGCCAATTTGTGTGTCAGCAGTGCGGGTATAGTCAGAGTCAGTGGGCGGGGAGATGCCCTTCATGCGATGTCTGGAATTCGATGGTTGAGACTGTGTCGCAGCAATTTTCAAATTCCAAATCTCAATTTTCAAATAAATCACAAATTTTCAAGCTCCAGGATATTAAGATAGATGAAAAGAAGAGGATGAAGACGGGGGAGGCGGAGCTGGATAGCGTGTTGGGGGGAGGGTTGGTGGCCGGGATGGTGGTCTTGGTGGCCGGAGAGCCGGGGATTGGGAAAAGTCCGCTTCTCAAGTAGCTTTGCGGGTGAGGCGGATGAGCAGAAAAGGGGATTTGGGGCTTTTGGAAAGCAATGATGTGGACGAGGTGATGGCCAAGATAGAAGAGACGAAACCGAAATTGGTGATTATTGATTCGATTCAGACGCTGACCACCCAGGATTTGCTGGGGGTGGCCGGGAGCGTGGGACAAGTGCGCGAAGCTACGCAGCGCCTAGCTCTCAGCGCTAAGCGCTCAGGGATACCGATATTTATAGTGGGGCATGTGACCAAGGAGGGGACGATCGCCGGGCCGGCGGTATTGATGCATATTGTAGATACGGTATTATGGTTTGAGGGGGAGCGGAGCCAGGCCTTGCGGCTGATCCGGGCAGTCAAAAACCGGTTTGGGCCCACCGATGAAGTGGGAGTGTTTGAGATGACGGAAACGGGGCTAGCGGGAGTAGACAATCCCTCAAAACTGCTGCTGGCTGAACGGGTAAAGAACGTACCCGGAAGTGTGATTGGAGTAGTGTTGGAAGGAACGCGGCCGTTGCTGGTGGAAATTCAGGCTTTAACCACCCCTTCCCAGCTGGCTATTCCCCGGCGGGTGGCTACAGGCATCGATTTTGCTAGATTACAGATGCTAGTGGCGGTCTTGTCCCGCAGAGCGGGACTGAACTTGGGAGATATGGATATCTTTGTAAATGTGACCGGAGGCATCCGCCTGGCCGACCGGGGGATAGATTTGGCTATTTGTCTGGCCATTGCCTCGAGCTTTCTAAACAAGACGGTAGCGGCTGATATTGCGGCGGTGGGGGAGGTGGGACTGTTGGGAGAAGTGCGCAAGGTGGGGGGATTGGATAAGAGAATTAAAGAAGCCAAAAAGTTGGGATATAGGGTGGCCTCGGCAGAGTCGGGAAAAAGTGTATCGGCGGCGATTAAGAAGTTACTTGAATGATTTTTACCTCACCCTTAATCCCTCTCCTACCTTAGGAGAGGGACATTATTTCTTTTATTACCGTATCTAAATCATGAAATATTCGTTGTGCTGAAAATCTTAGTACGATAATATCCAGCGCGTTCATATATCTATCACGATATTGATCATATTCTAGAGATTTAGCATGCTGTCTGCCGTCAATTTCTATATTTATCCGTTTTTCCGGGCAGAAAAAATCTAGAACATACGATTGGATACTATATTGTCTACGGAATTTAAAACCAAGTTTGTTGTTTTTGATTTGGTTCCACAATATATCTTCTGGTTTGGACGATTGAGCTCGTAATTGTCTCCGACGATCAACCATCAAGGGACTGTTATAAGGAAACTTCATAAGGATATTTTACCCCTCTCCTAAGGTAGGAGAGGGGAACGAAAGGGGTGAGGTACTTAATTCACCGGTTATCCACAATAGTTGTCAAAAGTATCTTTCGAGGCTAAATATTATATTACAGGATACAGATTTTAGAGAGGGGGAAAACTATGGGTTGCAAGACTTGACAAGAAGTGGTATAAGTAAAGCATGTTCAGAAAACTCATTAATTTATTGAGGCAGAAACGGCAGAGTAATTTTCGGGAGCAGCTGCAAAAGATGGTGAGTTTGAATCAAGGCATTATTTCCATGAGCTTAGGCCGTTAGGCCACAAAAAAGAGCATCGCCATCGCTGGATTTTGAGGACCACGAGTAGCAATGCTCTTTAGTCGATCCACCCGCCCGGACAGAAAGGGCGAATTTCACTTGAGTACAGGTTCTAGCACTTTTAGCAAAAGTTGTCAAGGAAAAATTTTCTGTGTTGTTAGTACGGAGGATGTTAGGTAGGGCAGGCCTAGTATCCTCCATATTGACAACATGGGCGGGGCAGTTATAATACTTTTAGATTCCCCTGGAGCTGGATTTATACAAACTTCATGACTGACGGACAACCCACAGTGAGGCCAGGTGTACGCTCGATGATGCGGCCGGGAGTGGTGCGCGTGCTAGGACAAATGGGGCCAAGGTTCGTACGGAGCCCCTCCTTCGTCCCGCGGGGCGGGACTTCGGCGGGTGAAAGAGTTATTCCAGACGCTAATTTACCGACAGAATATGTGGAGGGTTTTCTGGATATCACGCCGGACGGGCATGGATATTTGCGCCCTAAAATGATCCCGTCTTCCAAGGACGTGTATATTTCTTCTTCCCAAGTGAGGAGATTTAATTTGCGCCCCGGCGATATGGTGGGAGGGCAGGCCAGGGAGCCTAAAGAAAGCGAAAGATATTGGGGACTTCTGAAGGTGGAAAAAGTCAACGGGGACACTCCGGAAAAAGCCGGGGAGCGGCCGCATTTTGATGAAATGACGGCGGTTTTTCCGGACGAGCAGATAATTTTGGAAACGGAAACCGAGCCGCTGTCGACGCGGATTATTGATTTGATCGCGCCGGTGGGAAAGGGCCAGCGGGGTTTGATTGTAGCTCAACCTAAGGCGGGGAAAACGTGGCTGCTGCGGGATATGGCCCAGGCGTTGAGTAAAAATTATCCGCAGATGCACGTGATGGCGGTTCTGATTGGCGAGCGGCCGGAGGAGGTGACGGAAGTGACCAGAAACCTAAAAGGGGACGTGGCGGCTTCTCATTTTGACGAGCCGCCGCTGGAGCAGGTGAGAATTGCGGAGCTGGCGCTGGAGAGGGCCAAGAGATTGGTGGAGTCGGGCCGGGACGTGTTTGTGCTTTTAGATTCTATTACCCGGCTGGCCCGGGCCTACAACCTGATCGGGGGCAATTCGGGACGGATGCTGTCCGGCGGATTTTCGGCCGAAGCCATATATCCGGCCAAAAAAGCTTTTGGAGCGGCCAGGAAATTAGAAGAAGGCGGATCTTTGACGATTGTGGGGACGTGTCTGGTAGATACGGGGTCGCGGATGGACGATTTGATTTACGAAGAATTCAAGGGCACGGGAAACATGGAACTGCATTTGGACCGGCGGCTGGCGGATAGGCGGATTTACCCGGCCTTTAACCTGCTGGTGTCGGGGACCCGGGGAGAGGAAAAATTGCTGGGGAAGAGACTGGAAAAAGTCATGCAATTGCGGCGGATGCTGGATTTGCTGGGCGAGGATGAAAGGACAGAACTTTTAATCGGAAAAATGAAAAAGACCAAAAACAACGACGAATTTCTGGATAGTTTGACGAAAGCCGGGTAAACGCACAAGGTCTCTCCTCGTGCGTTTTTATTTTTTTTGCGCGGTCGCGTAGAAAAATAAAATGGCCCCTTGACCTTATAGAGTAATTAATTATAACTTAGGTTGTTATTTTGGTATGCTTGCGGCATGAGATTGATTTTATTGGGCGGGATGAGCTGGAAAAATAAGGAGTGGATTGAGGAGGTGAGAGATGAATTGAAGGCTGATTTTGGGACGGAAATTTTGTATTATGACTATTGGGAAAGTGGATCTGAAAGTATGAATTTTGCAGCAGAGGGACAGAAGTTGGAGAAAATGTGCCAGGGTGAATGTGTGGTGTTGGCCAAGTCGGCCGGCAGTTGGCTGACGCTGAAGTTAGCGACGGAGGGAAGGATAAAGCCTGTCAAAATTATTCTGGTGGGGCCGGCGTGGGATTGGGCCAGAAATAATGACTTTGATCCGGTGGCGTTAGCTAAGAAAGTAACCCTGCCGGCACTAGTGATTGATAAAACCCGTGATCCGTCTTTGGCCTTTGCGGATTTGCAAAAACAGGCGGGGGATTTGCCTAACTTTAAGTTGGTAGAAGTGCCAGGCAATACGCATCACTATGAGGATGTGGCGGGGCTGGGAAGGTTGGTAAGAGAATTCCTCAAATAGTTTTCTTACAGATTTTGACGGTCGTGGGGATTTGTAAGAAGGGCCTGGGAGACCTGATATAATGATATAATTCAGGGATGGATTGGGGAGAGAAAGTTAGGGAAAATTTACAGAAGAGAAGGGCAGTTTTAGAGAGGGCGCTCGTTGAGGCGAAACAGGCGCAAAAAGACGCGCCAAGTGCGATGGAGTCGGCCTCGAATACAACCAGATCAGAGATGGAAAAACTGGTGACGGCGCTGGAGTTTGATCAGGAGACAGTAGTTGGGAGTTAGGAATTTGCGGATGGCGGGAATTAATGTTTCTCTGGATTTGAAGTGCTGGCCGAGGTTGGCGGTGGCGGGGCCGAGGGTTAAAAAGTTTTTGATGCCTTTTTGGGCAACGTATTTGTCAATAGCGGCGTGAGCGGATTTTTCATAAGAGCCGAGCTCGTTCATTTGGGCGAAAACAAAGACGGGAGTTTGATTTTTCTTTTTGGCTAGATCAACCAGATAGTCGACGGCGAATTTGGTGGCGGTAGGATTGGCGTTGTACGAGTCGTCTATGATGATGGCGCCGGAAGGATGGTTAATTATTTGCAAGCGGTGAGGGGGAGGAGTAAAACTGGAAAGATCGGGTTTTATCTCCAGGATTTTAGCAACTTGTCTGGCAATTGAGAGGGCATTTTTGGGGCCGGGTTTGTGGGAGGAAAAATTGACAACGTGTTTAGCATATTTAGTGATTTTTAACTTTTCGGATTTGATGGTTTTGAGGTCTTTGAGAAATTCGGTATGGGCCAGACCAAAGCCGGTAATAACGGCAATGTCTACCGGGGCCAGCCAAAGGTAAAAATCCATTTCACCTAAGTGCTCGATACCCATTTCCAAAATCAGGTATTTGGTCCAAGGAGGAGTGGATAAAATAGTGGCAGGAATATTGTAGATAGGGTCGATGTTGGCGGCAGAAGCAACGGAAGATGGGAGAATGGATTTGAGAGCTTCTTTAGTGGTAGTTTTGCCATAACTACCGGTAATGCCGATGACGATAGTGCCATTTAAAGTAAGAAATTTAAGGTAGAATTTTGCAAGATGACGCTTGATGGGGTGGATTAGTAAATCTAAGAATGGATTTTTGCGGGTGGATTGAAAAGGGATTGGACCGGTCCAGAAACGAAGAATCGGAGAGATCATGGTGCGGTTATTATATAATACCCAGACATGGGAAAGATCAAAGTAGGAATAGTTTTTGGGGGGAAGAGTGGCGAAGAGATTTTTGGGATGGGAGATTGAGCCGAAACTGGTAAAATTGGGGTAATGGATTGGAAAGACAAAAAAGTGGCGATTTTGGGATGGGGGGTGGATACCCAGGATGTGGAGCCGTGGTTGAGGAAGCAGGGGGCGAAGATAACGGTCTTGGACGAAAAACCCTTCGGCACGGCTCAGGGTAAACCGTTTGGGGATTTGACTAAATATGATATTNGAAAACCAAAATATTTTTTGATGTGTGTCCGGGAAAGATCATTGGAGTGACGGGGACCAAGGGCAAGGGGACGACCGCGACGCTGATTTATGAAATATTGAAAGCAGCTGGCAAGAAAGTGTTTTTTGGGGGGAATATTGGCAAGGGAATATTTGAGCACCTAGATGAGATGGACAAAGACTCTCTAGTTGTTTTGGAGCTGTCCAGTTTTCAACTTATCGACCTACATAAAAGCCCGCACGTGGCTGTAATGCTGATGATGACTTCGGAGCATCAAGATTGGCACAAGAGCCCAGATGAGTATGTTGAAGCTAAATCAAAAATCACTCAATTTCAAATGCCAAATGATTTTGTAGTTTATAACCAGGATTATCCGAATTCCGTAAAAATTGGGATGCAGGGAAAAGGGCAAAAAATTGCGGTTTCCGGGAACGATTGGAAGGGGGAAATGAGACTGCGGGGAGGGCATAACCGGGAGAATGTGGCCGCTGCGGCGGCTGTGGCGAAGATATTCGGTATTCAGTATTCGGTGTTCGGTGAAGTGATTAAGAATTTTAAGGGGCTGGAACACCGGCTGGAAGAAGCGGCGACGGTAGATGGGGTGACATATTTTGACGACTCGTTTTCCACGACGCCGGAGACGACCATTGCGGCAATTAAGGCGTTTACGGAGCCGTTAATTTTGATTGCCGGAGGGAGTGAGAAGGGGAGTGATTTTACTGAATTGGGAAAAGTAATTTCGGAGGCTAAAAATATCAAAGCGGTGATATTGATTGGGCTGATGGCAGAAAGAATTAAGGAGAAGATAAGTAACGAAGAGATTAAGATACTAAGGGGAGCGAAAAATATGGCGGAGATTTTAGAGCAAGTAAAATCAGTAGCTGAATCAGGAGATGTAGTAGTGCTGTCGCCGGCGGCAGCGTCCTTTGATATGTTTGCAAATTACAAAGACCGGGGAGATCAGTTTAAAGAAGCGGTGAGAAAATTAGGGGCTTGACTTTGTATATATAATGTATATACAATACCGATATGGACACGGCAATAATTAATTTGAGAGTGGATCCTAGACTTAAAGCTAATGCGCAGGCAGTGGCAAAAAAGTTGGGATTTAACTTGAGTTCTATTTTGAAGGGTTATTTGAGAGAGCTGGCAAAGTTGGGAAGGGTGGATTTTGCTGTGGCAGAAGATCCTAGTCCTTGGTTGATTCGTCAGTTAAAGCAGGCAAGAAAAGAGATGTTGGAGGGAAAAGCAGTTAGTTTTAACGACGTAGAAAGTGCGATAAGATGGTTAAATGCAAGTGGAAGTAAAAGAGAAATTCGAAGCCAAATTGCGGCTATTTAGAGAGGATAGATACAGTCCGACTTTAAACAATCACTCCTTGGCAGGAGAATATGCGGGGTATAGAAGTATTAATGTGACAGGGGACTGGAGGGCAATATTTATGGAAGTTGGGGAGACGGTGTATTTTGTGGCATTAGGAACACACAGCCAGTTGTATAAGTGAGGATGCATTTTTACATCAACAGTAACGATCGTGGAGATCGATGTAAAAATAGATGATTAGTTCAAGAGATGGGCGATGCGGTTAATGAGGTAATTTCGTCGACTAATCCCTTGGTTTCTGAATTATAGACAATATCTCCTCTTTCTCCATATTTCTTAATTCTTAAAAATTCTGCCCATACCCTTTCCGTTCCTTCGCCGGACAAAAACCATTTTTCTCGGGATACGACACTTAGATTATTGGATAATTTCCTTGGAAAACTTTTTAAAAGTAACTTAGTCTTAGGCAAAAATTTGCGGAGGGATAGGTAACATCGACGACTTCCATGAGAGTGACATAGATAAAATATCTTTTTTACCTCACTTAGATATGGAAACTTATTGAGTGAGAGCCTGACGTTTTCTACGGTGTTGTTGGCAACAGATTCGGTTTCAAATATGACCAATGGGAAGTTTTTAGGATCGATTCTTTGTAATATTTCCTCTGACTCAGGTTTAGTGTAGCTAAGCAAGCTATGATCCGAGAATTGGGGAGTTCCTCCTGAAACGATGACTTTTTTTGAAGTATTTTTGATTAATAACTCTTTAGCCGCTTTTGCGGCAAGGTCAAATTGCATGACGCCAAATACAAAAATTAGATCAACTTTTTGTATTGGGGAGTCAGGAAGAAAACACAATTCATTTAAAAGATTTATGGTTTGCTGGCCCAATTTTGGGGGAGTGACTTGTTTTGATATCTCGCGGTTTTGTGTTTGCATATTTAGAGAGATTCGAGAATGAGGTGGGCTAATTTGGAGGAGTCGCCGGAGCCCATGACAAGAACGATAGCCGGAGATTGGATATTAGAAACTAGATACTGGGCGATGGCTGGAAATTCGGGAATATATAAAGAATTTTTTAAATAATTGGCAATATCTTGACCTGTGAAGTTGCCGGGGTCGGTTTCCCGGCTGGCAAAAATTTTAGAGATTATAACCTGGGGCTCTATAACGGCCCAGATTCTTGATTTTGGATACTTTTCTTTCACTGCTTGAAGGGTGGCGGCATACGAGGTGGGGTGGTTGGCGTAATCGTCATAGACGTAAATGCCGCGTTTTTCTCCTAGTAGTTCAAGTCTTCTACCTATTCCAGAGAAAGTGGCGAGAGTGGGGAGAGGATCAATTTTCAAATACTGGGCGAGTTTGATAATGGCGGCGGCGTTTTCCCGGTTGTGGGCGCCGGGGATTTGCAGTTTCAGATCTTTGGGGAAATCTGACAGGGAATAAGGGATTAATTTGAGCATTGTGCGTTGAGCGTTGAGGGCTGCAATTAGTTGCTGATTGCCGGGATCTGAAGAGTTGTAGATGAGGGTGCCGTTGGGGGGAAGGAGTTCTACAAATTGTTTGTAAGCATTGAGGATTTTGGCGAATGTTTTGAAATATTCCGGGTGGTCCATTTCGATCATGGTCAGGATAATAATTTGGGGATGGAAATTTAAGAAGTTGTGATAATACTCGTCGGCTTCGGAGACAAAGTATTTTCCTTGACCGACCCGGAAATTAGCGTTCCAGGCGGGGACTTTGGCTCCCAATTCAACGGTGGGGTCCAGGCCAGAGGCCTGTAAGAGCAGACCGGCGAGGGCAGTAGTGGTGGATTTGCCGTGGGCGCCGGCAATGCAGATGACTTGCTTTCCTTTATGCAAATATTTACCCATAAACTCTTGCCAAGTCATTAAAATTCCCCGATCTTTGGCGGTAGTGAGTTCTGGGTGGTGAGTAGACTGGAAAAAAACAGCCGGAGTAACAGCTAAGATATCGACGTCTTCTAAATGTGAGACGTCGTGGCCGCCGGTTTTCAGATCACAGCCGGAAACTACGAAGCCGGAGGCTTTGGCAATGGCGGCGGCGGCGGACATGCCTGACCCGCCGATGCCCATGAAGTGAATGTGCATGCTAGAATTATAGCGCGGTATGGAAGGGAGATACAAAAATTTCAAGCATTGGCTGGAAGCGGTGTGGGCGGTGATTATAAACGGATATCCGGCCAGGAAACTGAAAGTGATAGGGGTGACGGGAACAGATGGCAAAACTACAACGTGTCATTTGATTTATGAAATGTTGAAAGCCGCGGGGAAAAAAGTGGCCTTGGTGTCCACGGTAGCGGCGTATATCGGGGATGAGCAGATAGATACGGGGTTTCATGTCACCACTCCGGATGCCAAATTTTTGCAGCTTTTAATAAAAAGGATAGTAGAAACGGGGATGGAATATTTGGTGTTGGAGGTGACGTCGCACGGATTGGACCAGCACCGGGTGTTAGGGTGCAATTTTATGGTGGGTGTGGTAACCAACATTACGCATGAACATTTGGATTATCACGGAAGTTTTGCCAAATA
>Ga0075750_134_pt1 | contig 7139 bp, 8 predicted proteins | sample RifGroB1_FD_68442 | JGI IMG/M metagenome (GOLD analysis project Ga0075750, IMG submission 68442)
ATGCAGACCCAACGATTTGGCCGTGGCAGTGAAATCAAAGTTATTCTTCCGAAGACATTTGACTATTAGCTTTGGTCTTACTCTCATGACAACAGTTTAAACCTGTTGTCGCATATGTGTTGTCAGATTACGACCCATTTGACAAATGGTGAGCTTGCCGGGTAAGCCCGAAATAGCTGTAATTAAGACCCGGATTTCGAGATGGCACATGGGATCTCGAAAGAAGTGGGTCTTTTTTGTTTATAATAAGTCTATGAACCGAACTCTAATTTCCGAAACCATTTCTAAGGTAGGCCAAGAAGTCCTGCTCAAAGGCTGGGTTAATACTCGCCGCGATCACGGCCAAATTGTCTTTATCGATTTGCGCGACCGTACGGGAATTGTGCAAATAGTTGCCAGTCCGGGTCTGGTCGCAGGCCTGCATTCCGAAGACGTCATATATGTTACCGGTCTGGTCAAAGCTCGTCCGGAAAAACTCGTCAATCTCAAGCTAGCCACCGGTACGGTCGAAATCGATGCCCAAAAAATCGAGTTAGTTTCCAAAGCCACCAAGCTTCCTTTCGACCTAGGCCAAGAAACCCTCCAATTAGAATTGCCCACGCTTTTAGACAACCGCGCCCTCACTCTGCGTCACCCCAAGGTTCAAGCCATTTTCAGGGTCCAGGAAGTAATTATTGATGCTTTCCATCGAGCTCTCAAAGCCAAAGATTTTATGGAATTTCAAGCTCCTTCTATTATTCCTTCCATCCCCGAGGGCGGCGCCGAAGTTTTTGAAGTTAAATATTTTGAGCACAAAGCGTATCTCGCTCAGAGTCCCCAGCTATACAAATCACTTTTGGTCAGCGCATTCGAGCGGGTTTTTTCTGTCAACCAAGTCTTTCGGGCCGAGCCTAGTGTAACTACGTCTCACATCGCCGAGTTTACAAGCTTAGACGCGGAGATGGGCTTCATCGATTCCTGGGAAGAAGTCAAAGATATGGCCGAATACGCCATTAAATTTATTCTCGATGAGGTGCAAAAAAACTGCGTCAAAGAGTTGGCCTTATTTGATGTCACCATTCCCGTGGTGCCTGCCAAAATTCCGCATCTTAAAATGCGAGAGGCTCAGCAGATCATTTTTGAGCGCACTGGTCGTGACTGCCGTCACGAAAAAGATTTAGCCCCAGATGACGAACGGGAAATATGTAAATGGGCCACGGAGAAACACCATTCCGAATTAGTTTTCATTTCGCATTATCCCACCAAATTCCGCCCCTTCTATACCTATCCCGATGACGCCGACCCCGAATATAACCAAGGATTCGATTTATTAGGTCGGGGTAGGGAATGGCTCACCGGCGGCCGGCGGATCCATGATTACCAGATACTTCTGCAGCATGCCAGAGAGTGGAAAGTAAACCCCGCCAAAATAAAAACCTATTTGCAGGCCTTTGAGTACGGTATGCCCCCCTTGGGCGGTTTTGCTTTTGGTGCCGAGCGCATCACCATGTTTGTCCTTGGATTATCCAACATTAGAGAAGCCTCCATGTTTCCCCGGGACATGGAACGAGTAGATGTCCGTTTACGATCAAATAATTCAGTTACTAAAAAGTAACAGCCAGCCCAGGCCTGCTCAAAAAATTAGGTATAAAAATCTTATGATCATCAAATTAGCAAAAATAATGCGGTCGCATTAAAGTTGTCAAAGAGGAGTGAACAGACTAACTCCTTAATCAAATAATGTCCGTTTACGATCAAATAATTCAGTTACTAAAAAGTAACGATATAAAATATCAGACGCTGGAGCACGAACCCACGCCCACCTGCGAGGATTCGGCCCGGGTGCGCGGGACTTCGCCGGGCCAGGGAGCCAAAGCCCTAATTTGCTACGCGGACAAAAAACCCATTCTTATAGTTCATGATTTGCGCTTCGCCACTCCCGACGAAGTCCTGCAGTTAACCGGTTTGCAGATCGGCGCCATTCCCCCTCTTGGTAATTTATTTAATTTGCCCACCTACATTGATCAGGCTTTATCTGCCGAAGAGCGAATCGCTTTCAACGCCGGCGACCGCGCTAAATCTGTTATCATGTCATATTCAGACTATGCCCCGCTCGCTCAAGCCCAAGACACCGGTCACGTTTTTTCCCAGCCTAAGTAGATTATTCTTAATCTTAGGTTTAATATTTATTTTTTTTGCGGCAATAAAGCTCCGCCCCTCTCTTGAATCAAGAGAGGGGGTGGGGGTGAGTTACACTCCAATTCCCGTTTCCCAAGGCCAACCCGTCCCCGCCATTTCCGCGCGCAACGTTTTCATCCTAGACCAAAATTCCCAAACTGTTTTGTTGCAAAAATCCGCCGACGATGAAGTTTTTCCCGCTTCCACTACTAAAATGATGACCGCCCTGGTAGTCCTGGATAATTTTTCTCTGGATCAAACCATTACTGTTATCAGAAGTTATCCTATCGGCCAGAATGTGGGATTTAAACCCGGTGAAACTTTGACTGTGGAACAATTGCTGTACGCCCTGCTGGTCCAGTCCGGCAACGATGCCGCCGAAATTCTGGCCGAGAATCTTCCCGCAGGGAGACAGGTTTTTATCGACCTGATGAATGCCAAAGCTGCCCAGTTAAATTTGGCCCACACCCGGTTTGCCAACCCGACTGGCGTCGACGAATCCGGCCATTACTCTTCAGCAGCTGATCTGGCTCGGCTAGCCGGCGCGGCCCTGAAAAATCCGGAATTTGCCCGCATTGTGTCCACCGAAAATACCATTGTAGCTACCCACGTCCTTACCAACGTCAACCAATTATTGGGCAAAATCCCCGGCGTTCTAGGAGTCAAAACCGGTTTCACCGACGGTGCCGGTCAATCCCTAGTGACGTTAATTAATCGTGACAATCACCCGGTTATTATGGTAGTCCTGGGCAGCCTGGACCGCTTCGGCGACTCCGAAAAACTCATCACCTGGGTTTACAGCAATTATCACTGGGAATAGCCTTGGTCTATCGCCGATACATACGCCACAAATCCGCCGTCACCCTCAAACATATACACCGGCTGTAAGAATTCCTGCGGTTGCCCCGATTCATAATACGCCAAACTCGCTTTGCGCACTGTAACTTGGATTGCCTCCGAACGGGCGATATACCCGCCTCCGGCCTGCAGTTCTGTCCAGGCTTTGTCTACCCCCTTCAGCGGATACGTGGAAAAATCGTTATCCAAGATCCGTGAGTAACTATAATTGGCCTCCACTATCCGTTTGGTTCTGTCATTAGATCCGGATAGAGTCACATTCACCGGCGATTCCTCGCCCTTCGGTGTTATCACTTTCAATCCGTCTTTATCTGCCCTAAACATATCCACCCGTATAAAATTGGCCTCTGACAGCGAAATTGTGGGCACCAGTTCTCCGGTTCCTCCGGCAAAATATGTAATTTTGGCTTTTCCCTCAGTCAAGTCGGCGGCCAACAGTCCCAAATTTTGCCACATGTTTTTGGCCTCCAGTAACACCTGTTCGTTATTGGATATGGTCTTTTCATCCAGTATCCGAGGATCGCTTCTCCAGTCATATTTATAAGCGTAGCTGTTGTAAATGATATCTACAGTCAATTCTGCCGGCCGGTTAGTGCCAATAAATTTATATGTTTGATCATCTACCTTTACTGGTTCCTGATCAAAACCCAGTGCTCTCGCCTTAGGTTTAATCTTTTCCAGTTCCAGAATCCTGGACTTATTAATGGTTACAAAATACACCCGGGCTGCATTAGGCAATTTAGGCAGCGCCCCCTCTATCGTCTCCAATCTATATTGGGGTTTATAGTTAGGATCAGCTTCCGGAAAAACCAGTTTTGGCAGCTTGCCGTATCTGACCGTCGGAGCCGGCGGGGGCGGGGGATTGATGGCCAGATAAATTCTTTTGACTAATTTCCACGCCGGCGGGATGAGCATTACCACCACCAGGCCCACGGCTCCCCATTTAATAATTCTTCTGGTGTAGAAACCCACTTCTGTAAGTGTAGCCATGTTACAATCCATATTAGCATGATTCGCACCCGTTTCGCCCCTTCCCCCACCGGTTTTTTGCACATCGGCGGACTGCGCACAGCCGCCTATGCATATGCTCTGGCCAAACACTCTGGCGGCAAATTTATTCTTCGGATAGAAGATACGGATCAGAAAAGGGAAATTAAAGGAGCGCGAGAAAAATTGCAGGGTGTTTTACATAAATTTGGCTTGCGGTGGGATGAACACTATATCCAATCTGAAAGAGCCCAAACAAACGTATATAAACAAGCCGCCCAACAATTAGTCGAAAAGGGATTAGCCTATCGCGACTTGGGTGCAATAAGATTAAAAACTCCTAAAGACGAAAAAATAGAATATCACGATTTTGCGTTAAAAAAGACGATTTCCTGGGCTACGAATGACATTCCGGAAGCGGTGTTACTTAAATCCGATGGTTTTCCCACCTATCATCTGGCCGTAGTGGTGGACGATCACGAAATGAACATCTCCCACGTTTTACGGGCCGCGGAATGGATTCCCAGCACCCCGATTCATTTGCTTTTATATAAATATTTCGGATTTAAAACACCGGAAATCGGCCATTTGACGGATATTCTAGATCCGGAAGGAGGAAAACTATCTAAAAGAAAGGGCAATGTTTCGGTAGAGCAGTTTTTAGAGCTTGGGTTTTTACCCGAGGCTATTTTAAATTTCGTCATTCTTCTAGGTTGGGCCCCCAAAGACAATCGCGAACTCTATAGTTTGGACGAATTTGTTAAAGCGTTTGATCCCGCGGGTTTTCAAAAATCCAACCCGGTCTTAAATCAGAAAAAATTAGATTGGTTCAACGGCCACTATATCCGCATTAAATCTGACACAGAGCTACTTCAATTAATTAAACCATATCTTTCGGAGATCACTTTAGAAATTATTCCTCTCATCAAGGACCGTCTGACTACCCTGGTCCAGGCCCGCGACCTCGCTGGTTTCTTCTTTACTCGCCCGCAGCCCCAACGCGTAGACGCAAACCATCTTCGGTTTGCCATAGAAAACTATGACAAATTAATAAAGGGTGAGCTAACGGAAGACATCAAAAACCAAGGCTGGAAGGTTGGCGATTTCTTCATGTCTCTTCGTCTGGCCATCTGCGGTTCAAAAATCACCCCGCCCCTGACCGAATCTATGCTAATCTTAGGTAAAGATGAAACACTTGCCCGAATTAAACTCTGAAAAACTTCGTTCCAGACTTAAACTTAAACATTTAACCACCAGGACAACGTTACTGGCCCATCATCCCCACGTGGCCAAGTTTTTGGCTTCTTCCGCCCTGGCCGGCACTCTGCTTCTAGCTCCTGGCCAATCCACCCCTTCGCTTGCGGCCTTGCCGTCAAGCTCCATTTCTCAATTTTCCCCTTTTGATTTGCGCCAACACCTGGCAGATAAGTTAAAGGAAATATTACCCGGCCAAGTTCAACCGCTAACAATCGATCAGGAATCACAAATTTCCCAGATTTTGCATACTACTTATGGCATTCATGCCACAGCAGAACTGGAAGGCAACCGCCTGAATACTTCGTACGGGCTAATCGGTGCCGAACAGCACCTGATGCGCTTCCCCGGCGATGTCGTGGAAAACATGGCCCCGGGTAAAGGAGCCTGGGGCTATGTTGAAGATTTTGAAAAAGAAAAATACTACGTGGCCGTCCAAACTCTGTATCTTCCCGACTGGACTACCCGTCTGGCCTACCTGCGTGACTGGTACAAATACCGCAAGGTGGTGGTCGTTAATCCGGCCAACGGTAAATTAATTGTGGCGGTAGTGGCCGATTCCGGCCCCGCCTCCTGGACCGGCAAGCATTTTGGCGGCAGTCCGGAAGTAATGGAGTATTTAAATATGAAAGACGGCAAACAAAAAGGACCAGTAATATTGTTTTTTGTGAATGATCCCGCCGATCAAGTTCCTCTTGGCCCTTTGGAATATAATTTAGAAAAGCCGCTTTTACTCTCATGACTTATTTCTACGATCATTTAGTAGTTCTCGAGGAGATCACCTCGGAGCTTGATGTTTACGGCTTGCCGGATGACGAGCGGGCCGAAATTCTAGGACTTGTTCACCACACTACCCACCAGCATCTCCTAAATGTTATTCTTAATCACTTGCCCCGGGAGCATCACGAAAATTTTCTCACTCGTTTCCAATCCGCTCCGGCCGACCCGGAGCTGCTGGCTTTCCTCAAAAAAGAAATCAGGTCAGATATCGAATCCGAGATCAAAATCCAGGCTAAAAAGATCAAAGCCGAAATCCTGGCCGAAATCACTAAATCCAAGTCTATGTGGACATTATCAGGGTCGAGCTAAATCGTAAATACACCCAAGGTCCGGTCTCACCCCTATTTTGGAAACTTTTAGGTCTTGACCAGATCCTTCACGTCTCCGCCCCGTTCTTGATTTTCGACCTCTAGCCAATGCCGGCCAGCCATGTAATTTCATCTACAACATTTTTTTAACTCCCAACCGGAAAAAGGATATTTATCAACAATTTCAAAACCTAATCTTTGCAGGAATCGTACTTGAAATTCGTGGGCTGCGTTTACCGCGACCTGCTCCGCGCCTTCTCTCTGGGCTTCTTCAAGCCTTAGTTTAACAAGATTGCTATAAATGCCCCTTTGGGCATGGTCTGGGTGTACATGTGCGGCTTCCATTCTTGCCGTTCCCCGATCAGATACGTTAGTTAATGTTCCATACCCAACCACCCCCCCGTCTGGGCCCATAGCGAGCACGATATTTCCATCCCCCTCAAGTATTGCCTCCGCTGAGACAGCCGCCTCATCTTGATCATGATGAGGCTCTGATTCAAAAAAGAAACGAACCAATTTCTCAAACAAATTACCCTGGACGTCACCCCTGGTGTGTATTTCGTATTCGTAGGACATAGAATTTATTCACAAAGTAACCACTAGATCACATTATATCACTTTCGATGATGTTCCACCTAAGAGGCGATGATGTTCCACCTAAGAGGTGGAACGCATAAATATATCGAACTATATCAGAAAGGCCACGCCTTTCAAACCCAAGCTCCTTTCGGATGAGCGGGGCCAGCTACAGCCTCGAGTGTAATCGAGAGGTCTAAGACGTTTCTATCCCAATAA